>ODAK010000049.1_pt1 | contig 133749 bp, 117 predicted proteins | sample 1539591 | NCBI WGS metagenome assembly ODAK01 (sample SAMEA3539303, study PRJEB22396) | soil metagenome | biome: tundra; feature: field; material: soil | place: USA | collected 2010-05 | depth 0.15 m | reverse complement strand
CCCGCCCTCGGATGCCGTAATCACGCGCCTGATTGCGGCAGCGGTGACGGTGCCGGAGCAACCCTCCGCCAGGAGCCTGCAACTCCTCGATACGACGCAGCAGGCCAACTTCGCCTCCGGCAGCGACGAGTTGACCCCGGCAGCCACGGCAAAACTCGATGCCTTCGCGGCCGCGCTTCGCGACGCGCACCTGCGGCGGATCCTGGTCACCGCGCACACCGATGCGCAGCGCCTGGTCCGTCAGGCGCGCATTCGCTTCGGCACCAATCAGCGCTTGTCCGAGGCAAGGGCCGCACGCGTCGTTCAATATCTCGAAGCCGCGCTGCGGCTGCCCGAAGACGCCTTCGCCATTGAAGGATTCGGCGCGAGTCGCCCGATCGCGCGCAACAACACCCAAGCCGGGCGAGCGCGCAACCGTCGGGCCGAGATCTTCGTGTGGGTGGAGGAGCCGGTGGAGCCCGCGGCCACGCCGCCCACTCCGGCGCCGCCGGTTATGACCGCAACCTCCGGCTGCATCGGCGATGCGCAAAATCAGCTCGCCCCGGTGCGGATCACCGTCGACGGCGTGCCGCTCGACCGGCGCGAAGGCGCCAACGAGGCGGATCGACAGCGTTGCGTCGACGTCGCGCTGGCGCGCGCCGACATTCAAATCCGCTACGATCCGCTCGAGCAGAAACCGTTCCTCAACAGCATCGCCATTCCGCAGCAGGGCGTGGTCGGCAAGCCGGTGCGCTTCACCACATACTCGAACTATCCGCGCTACATCGAGCGTTCCGAGGTGCGCCTGTTCGCACCGGATCAAAGCGTCCAACAGAAGCCGCTCGCGGTCATTCCGGTCCGCATCGGCGCTTCCGCCGACTGGGTGCCTCCCGCGTTCCACGATCCGCTGCTGCGTTTCACGACGGCGCTCGCGGCGCCGCACTACGTGACCTACGTACTGCGGGTCTACGATGGCGCCGGGCACTTCGATGAGACCAAGCCGCGGCGCCTCGATCTCACCGACACCGCGCAGATGACCACCCCGCAATCCGAACAATTGGCGAAGGACACCGAGCGGCTGGCCTACGGAGACAACACGCTGGTATTGCGCAACATTCCCGTTCACGGCGGAGCCGTCACCGTGAGCGGCAGCCATGTTCCGCCGGGCGACACGGTCACCGTGCTCGCGATGCCCGTTCCGGTGGACGATGAGCGTCGTTTCGTGGCGCGCGAAATTTTGCCGGGCGGTCCGCAGCAAGTCGCGGTCACGATTCTGAACGAGCGCGGCGAAGGCCTCGAATTCTCCCGTAACCTGACGGTCGCCACCGACGATTCGTTTTTCGTGGGTCTCGCGGATTTCACCGCGGGCGCCGGCAGTGTGAGCGGACCGATCGCCTTGGTGACCGATGATTCGAACCTGTCGCACCGCGATTTCGTCAACGGCCAATTGGCCTTTTACTACAAGGGCCTGGTCAAGGGGCAATGGCTGTTGACGGCGGCCGCCGACACCCAGAATCAGCCGGTCAAGGATCTGTTCAGTAATTTCGCGAGCAAGGATCCCCAGTACCTGCTGCGTCGCATCGATCCGGACCGCTACTATCCGGTGTACGGCGACGACAGCACCACGGTGCAGGATGCGCCCACTTCCGGCAAGTTCTTCGTTCGTCTCGAGAAGGACGACAGCTCTGTCTTGTGGGGAGATTTTCAGAGCCGGCTCACCGGCACCGATTTTATTCAATACACCCGCACGCTCTACGGCTTGAACGTTCGCTATCGCTCGCCCGAGTCCACCTCGTTCGGCGAGAAGCAGCGCACCCTCGACGCTTTCTGGGCCGAACCCGGCACCCTCGCCTCGCGGCAGGAATTCCGAGGCACCGGCGGCTCGCTCTATTACCTGCAAAATCAGGACATTTCGGTCGGCTCGGAACAGGTGTGGGTGCAGGTGGTCGATCGGGATTCCGGATTGGTTCTCTCCGTCAAGCAACTGGTGCCGGCGCAGGACTACGACATCAACTACCTGCAGGGACTCGTCCTGCTTCACAGCCCGCTCGCGGCAACCAGCAATGTGCAGACGCTGGTGCATTCCGGCCAGCTCGACGGCGATCCGCAGTATCTGGTGGTCACTTACGAGTATGTCCCGGATTTCACGGGCACCAGTTCGGTTGCCGTCGGCGGCCACGCGAGCCAATGGTTCGGGGATCACCTCGAACTCGGAATCTCCAGCTTCCATCAGGGAGATCCGGGCGAGGAGCAGAATCTGCGGGGCGTCGACGGCACCTACCGCTACAAAGCGGGCACCTACTTCAAGTCCGAGTATGCGCACTCCGACGGAGTCGGCAGTCCGACGCTCACCTCGATCACCGGGGGGTTGTCATTCAATCCCTTGACCACCAACGGCAGTCCTGCGAATGCCGAGCGCGTCGAGGCGGCGGTCGATCTGTCGGAAGTCACCCAATCCATGAAGGGGCGCATGAGCGCCTATTTTCAGGATCACGGCGCCAACTTCTCGGGTCCCGGCCAGACCACGCCTGGCATGGCGGTGCGTCAGGACGGCGGCTCGGTCAGCGTACCGCTCAACGCGACCACCCAGATTGCCGGCAAGTTCGACAGCACCGATTCGGGGGCACAGAGCGTCGCCAGCGGCGAACTCGGGGTCGAGCACAAGCTCGACGACCATTGGCGGGTCGCGGTCGGCACCCGGGTCGACGATCGGGAAAACGTGGTTGCCAACGCAAGCCCCACCCTGTCTGCGAACGGCCGGCGCGCCGACGTCGCGGTTACCCTCGGCTATCAACCGAGCCCCGGTACGGTCCTGCCGGTGGGTGGCGCCACGCCCGCGCAGGCCGGCCCCGACAAGGCCTCAGGCGCCGCGGCGGCCGCGACACCCGCGGCCGGCCGGCCGCCCTGGGACGTTTACGGTTTCGTGCAGGACACCACGATTCACACCGAAACTCGTCCCGAAAACGACCGCGCCGGTGTGGGAGGAAGCTACCAGGTCTCCAATGCCTCGCGCATCGGCGCGGAGGCCTCCGACGGCGGCTTGGGATTCGGCGGCAAGGTCTCGACCGACTATCGCATCGACGATCGCAGCAACGTGTACTTGAACTACACGCTGGCCGCCGATCAACCGGATGCGTTGAATGAGGGCCGCGCGGGCACCCTCACCACCGGCACCCGCTACCGCTACAGCGATGCCACCAGCCTGTACGGCGAGGAACGGATGCAGACCGGCACCGGCTCGGACAGCCTCACACGCGCCTATGGCGTCGATTTCACCCCCGACAAGCACTGGACCTACGGATTGAAATTCGAGCACGGCACGATTTCCAGTCCGCTCGCCGGGGACATCTTGCTGACGGCGATCGGCGGGACGCTGCAGTATTCGAAGGACCGGATCAAATACGGCGGCGCGCTCGAATGGCGGGACAATGACGCATCGGTGAATCCGGCCTGCACCCAGCCGGGGGGCGCCTGCTCCCCGACGAACGGCACCGCCGCCGCGTTGCCGAATGGTGTTTCCCCTCTGCCGACCGGCGCATCGCGGACCCTGCTGACGCGCAACAGCCTCTCCTATCAGGTCGATCCCGACTGGCGCTTGTTCGGCAAGCTCAACTGGTCGCAAACCGAGGGCGTCGTCAACTCGATGCTGAATGCCGAATATCATGAAATCATCTTCGGGGCGGCGTGGCGGCCGGTGCGCGACGACCGCTGGAACACGCTGTTCAAATTCACGATATTCGACGACCAGCCCTCGAATGCGCAGATCAGTTCGATCGGCAACACCATCAACTATGCGCAGCAGAGCCGCGTGGCCGACATCGACACGACCTTCCAAACGACCAACTGGCTCAGCTTGGGGTTCAAGTACGCGATCCGCAACGGCGAACTGAAGCCCACGCAGACCGTCGGCAACTGGTTCTCGAGCGAAGCGCAGCTTTGGATCTCACGCGTCGATGTCCGGGTGGCGCGCCAATGGGACGGAATGCTGGAATTTCGGCGCCTCATCATTCAGGAGTCCGACGATCAGCGCACCGGAGTACTGCTCGGCGCCTACCGCCACATGGGGAACAACTTGAAAATCGGCGCCGGCTACAATTTCACCGACTATTCGGACAACTTGACCGATCTCAACTATCGGCGGCAGGGTTTCTTCATAAACACGATCGGAAAATTCTAGCGGGGCGTTCAAGGCTCGATGGCCCTGCGAACCGCGCGCGCAATCGCCGCACTCGATACGCCCGTCCGCAGGTCATAAGGGATTTCGAGCTGCGCGCCCTTCTCCCGCGATCCGCGATTGCAAATATTGAACGGATGACGCCCCGGGTATTTCTCACTCGCTGCATCGACGGCGAAGCCGGCCTCGCGCAGGTGCCGCGCAAGCCGCGCCGCCAAGTCGCCATCGAGCCCACCGACATGGATCAGCGATTGCCCGAGACACCCGTGCACGGTGAGCACGGTCTCGCTGCGTGCCGCCATCGCCAGGCAATCCGGATGGTCGAATTGGTGACTGGTGATGTGCAGGTCACGGTTCGCGCCGTACGGTTTGAGTCCTTCGAAGCTGAACAGACTGTGCTCCGCTCCCGCGACCGAATCGGCGATCTCGGAAGTGCCGACCTCGATCATGCCGCCGTGAGGGGCGACGATCAGCACCGGCGAATGCGCCCTGCGGCTCGCCCCGACGCGGTAATCCCTGCCCTGCACCTCGTGGTGCGCAAGCTCCGCATAGGAGGAGTACTTGCCGGGGCGTCGCCTTGCGATCATCCGTTCACCAGCCGATCGAGTCCATCGTTCGATAAGCCCATACCGAGGGTGCCAGAAACCACGGCCTGCCGAAATAGTAGGGCCGCGAGGGAAACGGCAGATTATCGAGCGCCGTGCGCCCTTGCGCGAGCCCCGCGATTCGCTGTCCGATCTTGCTGCCGAAATACGGCGCGAGCGGCACGCCTTGGCCGCAATAGCCCATGCAATGGAATACGCCGTCGCGCTCGCCCAGATGCGGCATGCTGTCGAACGTATAGGCGACCCAACCCACCCACGCGTGGGTGATCCGAACTGGCTGCAATTGCGGAAGTATCTTGGTCAACATCAGCCGCAATCGCGACACGCAGGCGATCGGATCCTTCTCGGCCAAGGCGGCGCGGCCGCCGAACACGATGCGCCCGCCGTCCGCCGAGGGCCTGAAATACACGACGATGCGCCGTGAATCGACGATGTTGCGGCCATGCGGGATGAGCGACAGGACTCGCTCCGTCCCCAAGGGTTCGGTGGCGATCTGATAGCTGCCGATCGGAATCACGCGCCGCCGATGCCACGGCGACAACGGACCCGAGTAGCCGTTGGTCGCGAGCAGCACTTTGCTCGCCTTGAGGGTTCCGGCGCCGGTCAGCACTTCGAAGCCGCCGCGCGAGCGGTGGATGGCGTTCACCGCGCAGCGATCGCGCACCGCGGCGCCGCTCGCCTGCGCCCGCCGCAGCAGCGCGAGCAACAGCTTCATGGGATCCACCGAGGCATCGTCGTGGTACACGCAGCCGCCGTGATAGTAGTCGGTTGCTATTTCCTGCCGCTGATCCGCGCGCGGCACGACCGTGATTCGCTGCTCCAACCCCGGAATTTGCTGCTGCGCTTCGCGCGCCATGACCGCGAAGTGGCGCGCCGTGTGCGCTCCGTAAAAGCATCCGCTCTCGCGCCAGTCGCAATCCGCACCCTCGCGCGATGTAAGCGCCCGCAGATAGCGGATGGCCGCGAGGGCTTCCTCGCAAATCGCGAAGGCTCGCTTTTCGCCGTGACGCGAACTCAACGTCTTGAGCGACGGTTTGAGGCTGTAGGCCACTTGCCCGCCGTTTCGGCCGGAACAGCCTGCGCCCATTGCTCCGGCATCGAGCACCAAGGTGCGCAAACCGGCCGCCGCGGTCTCGCGCGCCGCCGACAGGCCCGTGTAGCCCGCCCCGACGATCAGCGCGTCCACCTCGGCGGGCAGCGGATTCGCAGGCAGCTCAGGCGCCGCGGCATGGTCTTGCCACAGCGGCGTCGTCGTGATGCCCGCCATCGACTCGGTGCCGATCATCGGGATTCAGGTCCCACAAAAGGTCTGCAGCACCCGTTCGGCGGGCTGCGGCGCAGCCGCATACGCCTCGAAGCCCTTCTGATCCTCAAAGGGCCGCGCCAGCACCAGCTGCAGCTCCTCGAAGGGTGCGAAGTCGTCGCGCTCGATCGCGGCGGTGATGGCTTGCTCGATACGATGATTGCGCGGAATGAAGGCGGGATTGACCTTGCGCATCGATGCGGCGCGTTCCTTGGCGGTCTGCGGTTCGCGAGCCAGGCGCGAGCGCCATCGCGCCGCCCATTGCTGGTATTCGCCTGGGTGGACGAGAGATGCGCACAGCTGCGCCTCGGCGGCCCCGCCCGCTTCCACGGCATCGCAGAGCCGCCGGAACGTCAGCGTGTAGTCGCATTGATTGCGCTGCATGAGCTCGAGCCACGCACTGACCAATTCCAAATCCTCCGCTTCGCGTGTGAACAGCCCGAGCTTGGCGCACATGCCCGACAGCCAGAGCTCTTCGAACTGATCGGCAAATGCCGCGATGACCTCGTTCGCGGCTGCCGCCGCGCGGTTGGCGTCGCTGTCCATCAGCGGCAACAGGGTCTCGGCGAACCGCGCCAGATTCCATTGCGCCGCCGGCGGCTGGTTGGCGAATTTATAGCGGCCCACGCCGTCGATGGAGCTGAACACCGTCTCCGGATCGTAGCCGTCCATGAAGGCGCAGGGTCCGAAATCGATGGTCTCGCCGGAAACAGTCATGTTGTCCGTATTCATCACGCCGTGAATGAATCCGACATGCATCCAGCTCGCAACCAGCTTCGCCTGGCGCGCGGCGACGGAGCGCAGCAGCTCCAGATACGGGTGCTCGGCCGCTTTCAAATCCGGGTAATGACGCTCGATCACGTAATCCGCCAGTCGTTTCACCGCGCCCAGATCCCGTCGCGCCGCGAAGTACTCGAACGTGCCCACTCTGACGTGGCTTGCGGCGACGCGCGTCAAAATCGCGCCGGGCAGGCCGCGCTCGCGGACCACGGTCTCGCCGGTTGCGACCGCCGCCAGCGCCCGGGTTGCCGCAATGCCCAAGGCATGCATGGCTTCGCCGACCAGATACTCGCGCAGCACCGGCCCCACGGCCGCGCGACCGTCGCCGCCACGAGAGTACGCAGTGCGCCCGGCGCCCTTCAGCTGGATATCGCGGCGCATCCCCGATCGGTCGATCACCTCGCCCAAAAGAATCGCCCGCCCGTCTCCGAGCTGCGGAACGAACTGGCCGAATTGATGCCCGGCATAGGCCATGGCAATGGGTTCGGCGCCGCTCGGCATCAAGTTGCCGGAAAAAATGGAGGCCAACGTCGGGGGGTCGAGCACCTGCCAATCAATCCCGAGCTCGGAGGCCAATTCCTGATTGAAGCGGATCAATCTCGGATTGGCGACCGGCACCGGACCCTGCCGCGAGAAGAAATTCGCGGGCAGCGCCGCATAGCTGTTGATGAACGCAAAGCCCGGTGGTGCCGCCCGCGAAGGCGGGCTCGGAAGCTCGCTGAAATCGGTCTGTGGCATATCCGTATGTTATCAGCGATCGCCTCGTAGGGTCCTGGCCGGCCTCGCGCGGACTGAGGCAGTTTGCGACAATGCGGTGCATGCGGACCGATGTGCGACTGGACACCAGCCTCGAGCTGTTATTGGAGCAAGCGCCCCCCGAGCCGCTCGGCGCCGCAGCCGACGGGCTGCGAACGCGATTGCGCGGCCCGGTCGGCATCGATATCGGTGCGGTGACGCCCGAGGCGATCGGGCTCGCCATCGTGAGCCAGGTGCACGCCGCGCTCGCGGGCCGCCCCGGTGGTGGCGCGGCCACGTGATCGCCAAATGCTCCGTTCGCATGGATTTCCGGCTTCAGTGGACGTTTGGCCTTTGCGGCGTAGAATTGCCGCTCGGCGGGCGCGCATCCTCCTCACAATAAAGCAGACTGACCGCGAGCATTGCTCGGTTTGATCTCTTGCGGCAGTAGGGAGTTAGGCATGATCAAGATCTTGAAGCCATCGGCCCTTGTACTGGCGGCCGCCCTCCTCGCCGCATGCAGCGGCTCCAGTTCGCAGACCGCGACGGTCAACGTGTCGACGCAGCCCGGCGCCCTCGCGATGAACCCACCGTTTCGCATCGCCTCCTTGGATGCGGCGGCCTTGCAGGCCGCACTCGGAGCCACCGCGGCCGGCGCACAACTGCTGCAACTCACGGGCAATCCAGTTTGCGGCGTGGATTTTTACTACCTCAAGTTCATGACCGTCGGCGGTGCGGGCGAGATGACCCAGTCCTCGGGTGCGCTGATGGTGCCGACCGGCGCGGCGCCGACCTGCTCCGGTCCGCTGCCGATCGTCGAGTATGCGCACGGCACCTGGACCAACCAGGCGTGGAATATTGCCAACATCACGGATACGTCGAATCCCGAATCAGCGCTGATCGCGGCCATGTTCGCGGCCCAGGGCTACATCGTGGTGGCACCGAACTACGCGGGCTACGACATCTCCACGCTGGGCTATCACCCGTTCATCAATGCGAGCCAGCAGTCGGGCGAGATGATGGATATGCTCGCGGCCGCGCGCATCGCGCTCCCCAACACCTTTACACACAGCACCGTCGGCAACGGGAAATTGTTCCTGACCGGATATTCCGAGGGCGGCCACGTCGCCATGGCGACGCTGCGCGCGCTCGAAGCCGCCGGCGACACGGTCACGGCCGCCGCGCCGATGTCGGGTCCCTATGCTGTGGAAGCCTTCGGGGACGCCGTCTTCTACGGCGGCGTCGACCTGGGTTCGACGGTGTTCGCACCGCTGCTCGCCAACAGCTACCAGCACGCCTACTCGAATATCAACGACTCCGCGAACCCGATCTTCTCATCGACCTATCCGAACGCGCAGACCCAGCTGCCGAGCACCACACCCATCGATACGATTTTCGCGGAGAGCCTGCTGCCGGAGTTGGCGCTGTTCGACAGCGCCACGCCCACGCAAGCCGAATACCCCATGGTTCCCCCGCCGTTGATCGCGGCGATGGCGGTGCCGCCCATCGATCCGAAAAACCCGGCCACGCAGATATGGCACGCCGGCTTCGGCAGTCCGTATCTCATCAATAACAATTACCGCGTGAGCTACGTGCTCGATGCGGCGGGAAATCCGGACGGCGCGGTGCCGACACCCCAGCTGGGCGTTCCGCTCGCCAAGGTCAAACCGACGCAGGGCTTCCGTCAAGACTTCTATGTCAATGACCTGCGCAACGGCAATTGGGCCCCGACCGTGCCCACCCTGATGTGCGGCGGAACTTTAGATCCCACGGTGTTCTTCAGCGTCAACACCGGGACCATGGCCGCCTTCTGGAAGGCCGACCCTTACGTCGCCGTGCTGGATGTCGATCCCCAACCCCCGCTGCAACCCGGCGGCCCGTTCGTGCTGATTCAAGAGGCCTTCCAGACCTCGCAGGCAATGCTCTTTGCTTTTTATCAAACGCCGGCCGGCGGCGGCCTGACGCCCGCAGCCGCGCAACAAAAGATCGTGCAGGGCTATCACGCGGCCGTGTCGCCGTTCTGCTCGCTCGCCGCCCGCTCGTTCTTCAGCCAATTCTAAGGGGATCGGCCCATGAAAAAGATCAAATTCAGCGCGCTGCCGATGGTCGCCGCGGCCTCGATCGCCCTTTTCTGCAGCACCACGGCACTGGCCGACGATATGCCGAATAACAGCCTCCGAGTGGGCTCCTACAGCGTGTTCTATCACACCAGCGCCGATAACATCTCCGGGCCCTATGTGCCGCCCGGAGTCAACCTCGAGGCCCAGAATCTCACGACGCTGTATGGCGCCTACATCCGCCGCCTATGGTCCCGCTTCGACGCCGAATTGGCCTTGGGCTATCCGCCGCTCGCGAAGATCCAGGGCGTCGGGCCGGCGACGGTGGGCTCGGTGCCCTACAACGGCGTGGTGGTCTCGAGCGCCCGTTGGATTGCTCCCACGTTGCTGCTCGAATACCGGTTACTCAACGAAAATTACGCGTGGCAGCCGTTTATCGGTGTCGGAGTCAATTACACCACCTTCTACGACCGCACCACGACCGCGGCCGGTAACGCCGCCTTCGGCGGCCCGACGCGCCTGTCGTTGACCGCGTCGGTGGGACCCGCGGCCACGATTGGGGTGGGATATCACGTGGCCGGGCCTTGGCATGTCTACGGCTCGTATTCCGTTGCCCAGGTGAAGACGGATCTGTCGGCCAATACGGCCGGCGTCGAGCGCACCACGCACATCAGTTTCGGGCCGCAGACGCTGATCTTGTCGGTGGGCTACTCGTTCTAGCCGCCCGCCAGGCTCCTGATCAACACCGACCAATAAGTCAGCGCATCGTAGAAGGCGTCGACGCGGATGCGCTCATTGAGCCCATGCCTGAATGCCTCGCTCTCCTTCATGAACACGCCCGCCACGCCATAGGTGGGAATGCCGGCATTTCTGTATAGCGCGCCGTCGGTCGCATAGGAGGCCTGAGTGGGGACGATCGGGACGCCCGGGTCCGCAGCGCCGACCGCGCGCGCGACCGCGTTCATGACGTCCGGGCGCATCGGCGAGGCCTCCGAGACCAGCGCCGCATAGCGTGGTGTCACTTCCACCTTGGGGCCGACCGCCTGCTGCAGGATGGCCTGCACTTGTTGTGCTGAAGTGCCGGGGAAAATCCGGCAGTTGATGCTGGCGCTCGCCGACTGGGGCAGCGCGTTTTCGGCGTGCCCGCCGCTCAGCAGCGTCGCCACGCAGGTGGTGCGGATCCGTCCGACGAACGCAGGATCTTGGGCGATCTCGGCTGCGGCGGCCGAATCGTGCGGATCGGCCGCGAAGCGCACCATGGCCGCCCCGAGCGGCCCGGGAGTCACCTCGCCGGCCGCCTTGAAATCCCCGAGCGTCCAATCGTTCCACATCACCGGAAATTCGATGTGTTGAACCGCCTTCAGCGCATCGGCGAGTTCATAGATCGCATTGTCGGGACGCGGGCGGGAACTGTGGCCGCCGGGATTGCGCGTGCTCAGCAGGAATGCCGCCGAGCTCTTCTCGGCGCCCTGCACATAGAACAAGAGCGGCTTGCCGGTCTGCTCGCTGAGCACACCGCCGCCGCCGTCGCCGTTGAGCGCGAATTCCGCATCCACCAGCTCCCGGTGCTTGCTCACCAAGTCCGCGGCGGTCGCTTGCTCGGTTTCTTCGTCGCCGCTGAACGCGATGATGAGATCGCGCGTCGGCACAAAACCCTGCGCCTTCAGTGCGCAAAACGTGGTCGTCAGCAGGGCTATTTCCTGCTTCACGTCGGCGGTGCCGCGGCCGAAGAAGTAGCCGTCTTCCTCGATCAGCCGGTAGGGGTCGCGCTGCCAATCGGCACGCTTGGCGGTGACCACGTCCATGTGCGCAAGGAAGTCGATCGGCCGGCCGCCGCTGCCGTTGCCGTTGCCGCGGTAACGGACCACCAGCGATGCGGTCTCGCCGAGCGGCATCAAGTGAATGTCGGCGGCGGGGAATCCGCAGGCCTTGAAACGCTTCGCCAGATAGTCGGCGACCGCCGGAACCTCGCCCTTGCCCACCGAGCTTTCGATACCCACGATGTGCGCAAAAATCTCTCGCGCCTCGGCGCGCACCTCAGCCGAGACCCCCGGCGCCGCGCGGACGCTATCGGACGCACCGTTCGCGCCGACCACGACAGCGACCAGCGCCGGCATCGACCCCGCCAGAACTGCGGACCTTGGCATCGCCCCCTCCCCTCGTTGATCCGCGCTCGAGAAAAACGCTTCACCGATATCAGAGCACACCCGAGCGCCGAACGCGCGCTCATTTGCACCCCGGATGGCCGCCGGATCGAGTACATTATCGGGCTTGAGAACCACGTCAATCCGAGGCAGCCGATCCTCACGCAAGGCAAATCGATGAGACATGTGTTGACGACCCTGGCCGTACTCGCCCTGTTGTGGGACGGCGGTTCGGCGCGAGCCGATAATCAGAAACTGCGCATCATCAGCTGGGCCGATTACGTGCCCGCCGAACTCATCGCCGCATTCAAGAAGGAGACCGGCATCGACGTCGAAGTCACGCTCTCGAACAACGAGGAAATGATCTCCAAGCTGCGGGCGACCGGCGGCGCCGGGTTCGATCTCGCTCAGCCGTCTCAGGACCGCATCACCTCGGTGCAGCGTGAGTTCGGCATCTACCGGCCGTTCGATCTCGGCAAAGTCAAGATCGAGCAGTTCCAGCCGGCATTGCTCGATATCGTGAAGCGCAACGCCACTCTCGACGCCAAGCTGTACGGCTTGCCCTATCTTTGGGGCACCGACGGGCTGGTCGCCAACACCAAGCACGCAACCATTGCCGATTATGGCGATCTGTGCCGGGCGGACCTTAAGGGCAAGACTTCGATTCGCCTCAGGCGCCCGACCCTGATGGCATTTGCATTCGCCGCCGGCAAGGACCCGTTTGCGCTCTACACGGACCCCAAGGCCTACAGCGCGCTCATGGATCAAGTGGGCGCAACGCTGATCGCGTGCAAACCGAACTTAAAATTCTTCTACGACAACAGGGATCAGCTGTTGAACGGCATCCGCTCGGGCGAGGTGTGGGCGGCCATGATGTGGGACACCGGCGGCTGGACCCTCAACCGTGACAATCCCGACATCAAATACATCGTGCCGCGCTCCGGCGCTCTAGGCTGGCTGGACACCTTCGCGCTGCCGGCACGAGGCCGCAACGAGGCAGCTGCCTATGCCTGGATCAATTTTACGATGCGCCCCGAGAATGCCGCCAAGATCATCAAGTCGGTCGGCAGTTTCTCCGCCGCCGTGGGCACCGACCCCTATGTCGATCCGCGCTTGAAGGCGCAATTCGCGGCGGCGTTTCCCGACACTGCGCGGAAGAGCATCCACTGGTACCCGGCGATTCCCCCCGGCTTGGAGGAGATCGAGGGACGGGTGCTCGACCGGATCAAGGCCGCCAATTGAGCACGGCGGATCTGGTTGCGGACGCCGTCGTCAAGCGCTTCGCGGAGCACGTCGCGGTCGACTCGCTGTCCTTCAGCGTGGCGCACGGAAGTTTCTTCTCCATCCTGGGGCCGTCCGGCTGCGGCAAAACGACGCTCCTGCGCATGATCGCGGGGTTCATCGCTCCCGACAGCGGCGACATCGCCATCGGCGGCAGAAGCATGCGGGACATCGCTCCGAACCGTCGTCCGGTGAACATGGTGTTTCAACAGCTCGCCTTGTTTCCCATGATGACGGTGGGCGAGAACGTGGCATTTGGATTGGCGCGGCGCGGCGTCGCTCGCGCCGAGCGGATGCGGCGCAGTCAAGCCATGCTGGAACGCGTGGGACTTGGACAAGCCGCGGCGAAGCGCGTCGACGAACTCTCGGGCGGCCAGCGCCAACGGGTCGCCATCGCGCGCAGCCTGGTGCTCGAGCCCACGCTGCTGCTGCTCGACGAACCTCTCGGAGCTCTGGACCTCAAGCTGCGCGAGCACATGAAAATCGAGCTCAAACAGCTGCAGGCGGCGTTCGGCACCACCTTCGTATACATCACGCACGACCAATCCGAAGCGTTGGTGCTGTCGGATCACGTGGGCGTCATGAACCAGGGCCGCTTCGAGCAGCTCGGCCCGCCGCAGGACCTGTACTATCGTCCGCAGACGCCGTTTGTGGCGAGCTTCGTCGGCGCGAACAACCGCATTGTTGGCCGCATCACGCGCCTCGACCACGAATCGGTAGAACTGACGACCGCGCAGGGGTGGAGCATTCGCGGCCTGAAGCAAGGCGCGATGAGCATCGGCGCTGCCGTGGAAGGATTCGTGCGTCCGGAAGTGGCGAGTCTCGGGCGCACCGAGGCGGAGCTGCCCCCGGGCCAGCCCTGGCACTCGGGCGAGGTGCAGAGTCTGTTGTTCGACGGCGCCAATTCCGCGGTGCTGCTCACCGAGCGGGGCACCCGCCGCGAATTTCGCATCGCCCTGCCGCAGACCGGCCAATTCTCCGATCTCAAACCGCACGAGCAAGTGCTGTTCAGTTTCGATCCCGCGCGCGCCGTGTGCTTCCCGGCGCGCGCCGGAGCGGCGGGACAAGATGGCTAGCGCGCCGACGCAGGTCGCCGCCGGACAGGTCCGATGGCATGGGCGCTTCCTCGTCCTCCTGCTGCTCGCGCCCGCCGTGCTTTGGCTCGGCGCACTCATCGTACTGCCGCACGTCGACCTCGCCATTCTGTCGTTCCGCGAGCGGGTGGGGCCGCGGCAGTACGTCGCGAGCCTGGCGGAGTACAAGACCTTTTTCACGGAACCGCTGTATTGGCACGTATTCGTGCGCACGGCGGTCATGTCGGTGGTCGCCACCTTGCTGACGTTGCTGCTGGCGTTCCCGATGGCGTGGATCATCGCGAAGATCGCACAGGGACGAGCGCGCTCGACGCTTTTCATTTTATGTTTGATACCCTTTTGGGTGAGCGAAACGGTCCGAACTCTCGGCTGGATGATTCTGCTGCGTGAGTCCGGAGTGCTGCCGTCCTTGCTGGTGACGCTCGGCGTCACCTCGGTTCCGGTCGAACTTCTGTATCACGACGCCACCATCATGGTGGGCCTGATCTATGCGTCGCTCCTGTTCATGGTCATCCCGCTCATTTCGAGCCTGGAGAGCCTGGACAATGCCCTGATCGAAGCGGCGTACGACCTGGGCGCCAACGGCCCCGCCGTGCTGCGCACCATCGTGATCCCGCATGCGGCCCCCGGAATCACCGCCGGCTGCATCGTGGTTTTCATGCTCACGCTCGGCAGCTATCTCACTCCCACGCTCCTCGGCGGCAAGAACTCGCAGTGGTTCACCGAGCAGATCTATACCCAGTTCATCACCCGCTTCAATTGGGAGCAGGGTGCCGCATTCGGCTTTCTGCTCCTCGCTTTGTCGACCGCCCTGGTCATGATCGGGCTGAAGCTCACCGGCCAACGGTTCGGCGAGGCGATGCGGCGCGCATGATTCCCTCGCTGCCGCGTCCGGCTTGGCTGCGCAGCGCGACCGCCGCGTACTTGGCCGCCTTTTTGGCATTCCTGTTTTTGCCGTTGATCATCGTGGCGGTGTTCGCGTTCAACGACGCGCCCTACCCGGCGCCGCCTTGGCGCGGCTTCACGCTTGACTGGTTTTCGGGCAACGCGCCGATAGGTCGAACGGGACTGTTCGGCGACGGCGACTTATTGCGCAGCATCTGGACCAGTTGCATCGTAGCTTTCTGGGTCACGCTGCTGTCGGTGCTGATCGGCACCTGCAACGCCTTTCTCATCGAGCGCTGCCGCTTCTTCGGCAAGCAAGCCCTTTCCATGTTGATGTTGGCGCCGCTGGTCATACCCGGCGTCATCCTGGGCATTTCCATCCTTGCCCTTGCGAGCCGAATCGCGGATTTCGCCGACGATGTCCTTGGACTGGAATGGGATTTCTTGCGTCCCGGATTGCCGCTGGTCGTGCTCGGGCAATTCTCCTACATTGCAACCATTGCGACGCTCACCATCGGTGCGCGTCTGAAGCGCTTCGATCGCACCTTGGAGGAGGCGGCCGCAAATCTCGGCGCCTCGAAACCCGCGGTGTTTCGCACGATTCTGTTGCCGTACCTGCGCCCGGCCCTGCTCGGTTCCGCGGCAATTTCCTTTCTGATGTCTTTCGCGGATTTCAATACCACTTTGATTCTGGTCGGCGCCGACGCGCCATTGACCGTGATGATGTATGGGCGGATGCGCGAAGGGGCGAGCCCGGTGCTGAACGCGGTTAGCCTGCTCCTGATGCTCGCTTCGGCCGTACTCGCGCTCACCTTCATGGGCGGCGGCTCGGTTCGCGGTAAAGAGACGAACTCGCCGCGCTAGATACGCGAAATTCATGATTACCGTCAGGAGAGCGCTCCGATGAGACAAACGAAACCGCTCAGCCGCATGGCCGGCATGGCGCTGCTCGCCGCGATGTCCCTGGCTGGCCTCGACAACGTCAAAGCCGGCCCCGCCGTGATGTGGCCGACGCAAGGTTGGCCGAAGGGAGCGCCGGCGGACGTTGGGCTCGACGCAAACAAGCTCGCGGAGTTCGACGCCGACCTCGCTGCCGGCAAATACGCACTGGTGGACAGTTTTCAGGTTTTTCGCTGCGGCAAGGAGGTCTTCGAACGCAAGTACGCCCACGATTATTCGAAGATTTATGCAACGGAGGCGAGAACCAGGGGACCGCTGAACGCCCGGCTAACCGGGCCTTACAACTACTTTGATCCTTATTGGCACCCTTATTTTCACGGCACCGATTTGCACAGCATGCAATCGGTCAGCAAGACGCTGACCTCCGTGATCTACGGGATCGCCATGACACGCGGCGACTTCAAGGCCGCACTGAACACCCCGGTGCTGAAATATTTCGATGCGGCCAAGGTCAAGAATGTGGATGAGCGCAAACGCCGCATGACTCTCAAGGATGTGCTGACCATGACCACCGGGCTGGCATGGAACGAAGAGGACGTTCCTTACGACGACCCTCGAAGCGATTCGAGTCTGATGGAAGCCACCGACGACTGGGTTCAATACGTCATCGACAAGCCCATGGCCGCGGACCCGGGAACGATATTCAACTACAGCAGCGGCGCCACGGAATTGCTCGCCTACATCTTCCAGAAGGAGACCGGCCAGGACATCGACGCGTACGGCGAGGCGCATCTTTTCGCGCCGCTCGGCATCAAACACCATTGGAAGCGCACCTATCTCGGTGTGGTGGACACCGAGGGCGGCCTGTATCTCGACGGCGCCGGTCTGGCGAAGATCGGGTATCTCTTTCTGCACGACGGCAGTTGGGACGGCCGGCGGATCGTCTCGAAGGAGTGGGTGACGGAATCGCTGACGCCCTATGTCGATGCGACCACCCCCTTCAAGTACGGATTCAAATGGTGGCTCTATCCGCGCACGCAAGCCGGCCAATACATCTGGATGGCCCGCGGCTTCGGCGGCCAGAGATTGATGGTATTTCCGCGGGAAGATTTGATCGTCACCTTCACCGGCTGGGAGATCGTGCGCGACGCCGCGCCTACAGGCGACTTGGTGAACCGCCTGTTGCCGGCGATCAGTTCTGCAAAATGTCCGGGGCCGGCGCATTGAGACGGTCAGCGCCATCCGGAACTTAGGTGGGTCCTGATCCCGTAAGCACCGATTCGGTACAGCTCGCCCGCCGCGCGCTGTTCGGATTCATTCTCACGTTCATCGCCGCGCGGACCGTGGTGCTTCTGATCATGTCGCACCGGATGCCGAATCTGTATCTCTTCCTGCGCGGCACGCACGTCCATCATTTGAACTACGGCATCTTCCTACTTGCCGGCGTCGGCGCGTATCTTCTGTTTCGCACGCCCGCAGGAAAGGATCTGCGCATCGCCGCGCTGGCCTACGGCATCGCCATGGCGTTGACGTTCGATGAATTTGGAATGTGGTTACATTTGGGCGGCAGCTATTGGCAGCGGGCGAGCGTGGATGCGGTAATCCTCGTTGCCGCCATGCTGGCCCTCATCGCATTCGCGCCGGCGATACGCAGCTTCGAATCGCGCCACCTAAAGGCTTCGATCGCCATCTTGCTGGCGCTGCTTGTGTTCGGTGCGGTGGTGTACGACGCGTCGCTGCAAATCGGTAGGCTGGAAGGCCCGCGACTGGAGGCGCTGGAATCGTCCTCATCCCCATGACCTCGGTCCTGCACGTCACCTACATGCGGCTTCTTAAGGCCCACTCCACGCCTGCGTGTGCGGCCGGGTCCGAGATTTACGCCGTCCGCGACGAGCCCGCCGCCTTGCTTTAGCGACTCGAGGATCCGGGCGACGTGATGCGCTTTCCGCTCGAATCGATCACGAGTTCGCCGTCCTCCTTGACGAATGGCCCTCGCTGCGGCAGCGGCAGAATCTCCAGCAAAGCTTCCGACGGTCGGCACAGCTTCACGCTCCAAGGTGTCACGACAATCGGCCGGTTGATCAAGATCGGGGCGCTGCATGGTCGCAGACTCAGCAGACCGCCGGAGTCGAGAAGGCGGTCGCGGCGAACGCGATCAGGCAAGCGTGATGCTGACCGGGCAATGATCGCTTCCCATGACGTCCGGGTGAATGTCCGCGCCCACCACCCGGTCGCGCAGCCTCGCCGATACCAGGAAGTAATCGATTCTCCATCCGATATTGCGTGCTCGTGAATTGGCAAAATGACTCCACCACGAATAGTGCCCGTTGCCCTGCTTGAAGAGTCGAAACGTATCGACGAATCCCGCGTCAATGAAATTCTGGAATCCCTTGCGCTCTTCGTCGGTGAAGCCCTTCTTGCCGCGGTTCGATTGCGGATTGGCGAGGTCGAGTTCGGTATGAGCGACATTCAGATCGCCGCACAGAATGACGGGCTTGGTCTTGTCGAGTTGCCGGCAATAGGCGAGGAATGCCGGATCCCAATGCTTGAATCGCAGCGCCAGGCGGCTTAAGTCCTCCTTGGCGTTCGGCGTGTATACCGTCACCATCTGGAACTGATCGTATTCGGCGGTGATTAACCGACCCTCTTCGGCGCTGTCGCGCTGCAGTTCGTCCGCGAAGGTATAGCGTTTCGCGAAATCGCGCGGAAATCCGCTGATCGCGCGTTTGGGCTCCGGCTTCGAAAAAATCGCCGTACCCGAGTAGCCCTTCTTGACCGCCGAGTTCCAATATTCGCGGTAATCCGGTAGGTCGATCTCGACCTGATTGCGCTCCGCCTTGGTTTCCTGCAGGCACAGAATATCGGGCGAATGTGCCTGAAGAAACTTCTGAAACACGCCCTTGCGGTACACGGCACGAATGCCGTTCACGTTCCAGGAATAGAGCTTCATGCGCGGCATGATACAAGCATTCGCAAACGCGTTCACATGATCAGGCGCAGGCGTCCCGGATCACCGCAGGAGCCGCATGGTGCGGATACCGCTCGAGAACGTCCAACAATTCCCAGGCTGCCGCCTCGGTCACGACTTGGTATGGGTCGTCGGGATTGCGCGCCCTGTTGTGGGCCGCATAGCAGGCGCTCGACGCAAGCCTCGCCAGTATCAATGGATACAGCACCCGCTGCTCATGTTCGGTCAGCGGATTGTGCCGGTGATAGGCGCGAATCAGGGCGGCGGCGGCGGCCAGCGGCTCCTTCTCGTGGAGCATCGCGTACGCGAGCGCAATGGCCAGGTCGCAGACGGTGGCCGAATGAACCAGATCGCCGAAATCGAGCAGTCCGGTCATGCGGCCGTCCTCGATGAGCACGTTGTAGTCGTTGGCATCGTTGTGGACCACGCTGTGACGCAGACGCGTCCAGTCGATGGTCTCCCACTCGGCGAATACGTGCTCCACCCGGGCGCGCCGCGCCGGCGCCAGAAGCTCGGCATGCTCGCGCGCGAGCCCCGCGTGGCGCAGGTCCCACTGCAGGACTCGATGCATGGCTGGATGCGTGAAATCGCGAAGTGCCGCATCGATCCTGGCCATGCAAGCTCCGACGGATGCGAACAGGGCGGTGCCGCGCACCATGCACTTCGCCAATACCTCCCCTGGCAACCATGTCGTTACGCGCACGCAGTGGCGGATATCGGCCGCCCGGTCGCGGATCTCGCAGCAGTCCGCGCCGGCGCGCGTGGGCACGATTTCCTGCACGCGACAATCGCACGCTGAGGCGGCCACGCGGCGCATCGCCCGATTCTGGAAATTCAATATCTCCGGCGCCTCGTTCCGATTGGCGATCTTAAGGACGAATTTTGCGCCTCGTGCATCGACGATGAGAAAGTTTTGATCTCGCTCGCTCGGCAGCGCGCTCGCCCGCCCCTCGATGCCGTAATCCTCGAGGGCGACCGCCAGCGCCTGTGCCGCGGTGAAGCGCGGAATGCTGTCGAGGGGAATCGTCATTGCGGCGGGATCGCAGCCGGATCTAACGAGCCGCGTGATCCACCGCGAACAGCTGTCTCTCGATGTCCTGAAATGCCTTGAACTCGAGTGCGTTGCCGGTTGGGTCCAGAAGAAACATCGTGGATTGTTCGCCGGCTTGACCGCGGAAGCGTGTGCACGGCTCGATCACGAACTCGACGCCTGCCCGGCGCAGCCGCGCCGCCAGTTCGAGCCATTGCTCCGGCCGGAGCACGACGCCGCAGTGGGGCACGGGCACGCCGTGCCCGTCCACGAAGTTGAAATGGCTCGCGAGCTTGCCGGATGCGCCCAGTTCGGGGTTCAGGTGACAGACGAACTGGTGTCCATAGAGATTGAAATCAACCCAGCACGCATCACTGCGGCCCTCGGCACAACCTAGGATATCCTTGTAGAAACGGCGCGCCTCGGCGATGTCGCGCACCTGCACGGCGATGTGGAACGGTGTCAGCGGCTCGTTCAAGAAGGCTGCCGCACGATTACCGAAGGACACTGCATGTTTTTGCTCCGCCATGGTCAAAGCTACTTCAACCTGCATTTCAGCGAAACCCGGGTGGATCCGGGCATCGAGGATCCGGAATTGACGCCGCTCGGCGCCGAGCAGGCGGCGGCCGCGGCGCGGCAGCTCGCCGGGGCCGCGCTTACCCGGATCATCGTTTCGCCCTACACGCGCGCACTGCAGACCGCGCAGCCGGTGCTCGCCATTCATCGGGTACCGGTCGATATTATGCACGAGGTCCGTGAGCGTGCGGCCTTCGTCTGCGACGTCGGCAGCCCGCCCGAATTGCTGACGGCGCGATTTCCGCATCATGATTTCGCGCATTTGCCGCGGCAATGGTGGCATGAGGGCATCGAATCGGCCGCGGCGACCAAGGCGCGGGCGAACGCCTTCCGTGCCAGGATGGCCGCGCGCGATGACAGCGCCACGACCCTCTTGGTCAGCCACTGGGCATTCATTCTCGCGCTCACGGGGAGGTCGATTGAAAACGGTGAAATTCTCAGCTGGGAGCCCTGATCGGCACCGCGCCCGCTGCCCGTTCCGTGCCTGCGGCGCGCTGCTGCTATCGGCAGTTTGCGCGGGCAACGCATTGCGCGCGGACGACTCGGTGCGGGCGGCGGGCCCCTCTTGGCCGGGCAGCTACGCCTCACGCGTCGCGGCGCTCGCACTGATCGAGACGCTGAATGCCGACCTGCTGAGCCACGACAGCGCCACATTGACCCTGGAGCGTTGGTGCGATGCGCATCGGCTCGCCTTCCCGCCGCTCATTGTGGCCGCTCGGATTCCCGGCCCGGATAAGCCGGCATCGCCCGAGCAGCGTCGGGAGCTTGGGGTCACGGCGACCGAACCGCTGCGTTATCGCAGGGTGCGGCTGCGGTGCGGCGCCTTGGTATTGTCGGAGGCGGAGAATTGGTATGTACCTGCTCGCTTGACGCCCGAAATGAACAGACTTCTGGAGACCACCGATGCGCCGTTCGGCAAAGTCGTGCGCGAACTGAATTTTCAGCGCCATACGCTGTCCTCGAAGCTGCTCTGGCAGCCACTGCCCGAGGGCTGGGAGATGAATGCGGACGCGGGGAGCGGCCAGTCGGCGGATCTCGACCTGCCCTCCATGCTGCTCGAGCATCGGGCGGTGCTCTACTTGCCGGACGGCACGCCCTTCAGCGACCTCATCGAGACCTACACTAACAACCTGCTTGCGTTTCCGGCGCCGCGGCTCTAGCGGCGAAGATGCTATGCTTTGCGCTGCAGCCCCATGGCAAACGCCTGGGCGATCGCCCTCGTTGGCTCACCGGATCACAAGAATGATGTCGCGATGCCGCTAAGCCTGTTTGGAGGCCTCCGGCCTGTGGAAGCCAAGCGCGCGCTGCACGATCTGCTCGCGGGCGTGAACCTGGCATCGATAAACATCCCGCAGGTGCTCGGCTATTCGCGCATCGCCGGCACACCCGTGGTCGCCGGACTTTACACCTTGCTGCTGCCGCTGATCGCATTCGCGATATTCGGTTCGTCGCGCCACCTGGTAGTGGCCGCCGATTCGGCAACCGCCGCCATCTTCTCCAGTTCCTTGTCCCGCACCGCGGTTCCGGCGAGCGAGCAGTACATGGCGCTGGTGTGCATGGTGGCGCTGCTGACCGCCGCATTGCTGCTCGTGGCGCGAATCTTCAAATTGGGTTTTCTGGCCGATTTCCTCTCGCGCACGGTGTTGACGGGATTTCTCGCCGGCGTCGGGCTGCAGGTCGGCATCGCGATGCTGAGCGACATGTTCGGCGTCGCCGCCGATTCGCGTTATTCGCTGGTGCGCGTCTGGCAAATCATGGACGGCCTGCCGCACCTGCATTACCCGACCCTCGCGTTGTCGACGCTGGTCGCGGGCGGCATCCTGCTCGGCAATCGATTCGCCCCGCGGCTGCCGCTGCCGCTGATTGCCGTGGTCGCGGCGATCGCGGCAAGCATGGCGTTTCACTTCGCGGAGCAAGGCATCGCGCTCGTCGGCCCGATCGCCGGCGGCTTGCCGCCGATCCGCCTGCCCAAGGTGACGTTGAGCGAGATTCTCGAGCTTATGCCGGTGTCCGTGTCGTGCGTGGTGATGATCATCGCGCAGAGCGCGGCGACATCGAGGGCGTTCGGGGTGCGTTATCACGAGAGCGTGGATGAGGACGCGGATATTCTCGGTCTGTCCGCCGCGAATGCGGTCGCCGGGCTGAGCGGGGCGTTCGTGGTCAACGGCAGTCCGACTCAGACCGCAATGGCCGATCACGTGGGAGCACGCAGCCAGATCGCGCAATTGGCATTGGCCGGCGTGGTGGTGGTGGTTCTGTTGGTGTTGAGCGGGCCTCTGCAGTCCCTGCCGCGTTGCGTTTTGGCGGCAATCGTATTCAACATTGCGCTCGGCATGATCGACCTGAAATGCTTGCGCGACATTCGCCGCGAAAGCCCCGGAGAGTTTTTTCTCGCGATCGCCACCGCGACCACCGTGGTCGCGTTCGGCGTCGAGCAGGGCATCCTTCTGGCGATGGCCTTGTCGCTGTTCAGGCACGTGCGTCACAGCTATCGCCCGCACACGATGATGCTGGTGCCGGATTCAATGGGGCGGTGGCTACCGGTACCCGCGACGCCGGGCAAGGTGACCGAACCGGGACTCATCGTATATCGATTCGGCGCGGATTTGTTTTACGCGAACCAAAACCGCTTTACCGACGAGGTGCGCGCTCTCGTCAAACAGGCGCCGCCGCCGCTTGGCTGGCTCGTCGTCGATGCGGGCGCGATTACCGATATCGACTATAGCGCGGCGCAATCCATACGCGAGCTGCTGCAGGAGTTGGCGAGCCGGAAGATCGGCACGATATTCGGGCGGGTCAACGCCTATTTACGCGCCGACATGGACCGCCACGGCATCACGGCGGTCGTCGGGCCGGAGCGAATTTTCCAGACGCTTCACGAAGCCGTTGCTGCGGCACGAACCGGGATGCCGTCGGCAGATTGAACCGGCGATGCCGCCGCGCGCGCTTGCGCTCCCAGCCACTTCTCGATCACCGCCGACAGCGCCGCTTGATCGACCGGTTTGCTCAAAAAATCGTTCATGCCGGAAGCGATGGCGCGAACCCGATCTTCCGGAAAGGCGTTTGCCGTCATCGCAACGATCGGCACCTCGTGGTCCAGCATGGCCGAGCCCCGATCGCGTATGCGCCGCGTCGCTTCGAAGCCGTCCATTTCCGGCATTTGGCAGTCCATCAAGATGAGTTGGTAACGGGTCTTGCTGAGGCGCTCGAGCGCTTCCACGCCCGTTGTGGCGACGTCAACCTGGTATTTAAGCTTGGCCAGCATGTAGAGCGCTACCCGCTGGTTGACGAAATTATCCTCGACCAGAAGCAGCTGTGGACGAGCGGCAACTTCGACGGGCCCGCCCAGCGCGACCGGCGCCGCAGCCTGGACCCGCGCCGTTTCCTCCTCAGGCGCGGCGGCCTCAACCGGCGCGGCGGCGTGTGTCAAGGGTGTGCCGGCCTGCAGCGGCAGCACGAACCAGAACATCGATCCGGCGCCCGGACGGCTGAGCACGCCGATTTCGCCGCCCATGAGTTCGACCAAGGTGTTGCTGATGGCCAGACCCAAACCGGTGCCGCCGAAACGTCGTGCAATCGAGGTGTCGGCCTGTACGTAGCTTTGAAACAGTTTCGCCGCCTGCTCCTCTGAGATGCCGATTCCGCTATCCGTCACGCTGATCTTGACGTGCGTCGCGTCGATTTCTTCCGCCGCAATCAGCACCGAACCGTGGTCGGTGAATTTCACCGCATTGCCGGCGAGATTCAGCAGCACCTGATGAATCCGCACCGGATCGCCTTTGATGTATTGCGGCAGGCGTGCGTCGTATTCGATGTTCATGACGACGCCCCGTTCGAGCGCCGCCGGCTGCAAAATCGCCCGTACGCCGTCGAACACCGACTGCAGCGACATGTCGATTTGTTCGACCGTCATGCGGCCCGCTTCCATTTTGGAGTAGTCGAGAACGTCGTTGATCACCGTCAGAAGCGCATCGCCCGAGCGCTGTACGGTCTCGGCGAACTCGCGCTGCTCGGGATTCAAGGGCGTGTCGAGCAGAAGATTGGCGAACCCCAGGACTCCGCTGATGGGAGTGCGGATCTCGTGGCTCATGACGGCAAGCAGTTCGCTCTTGGCTCGGGATGCCGCTTGAGCGCGCTGCGCCCGAGCCTCGGCATTTTTCTTGGCCTCCGCCAGCCGCAACCGCACCACACGATCACGCCACTGCGCCCGCTGCGCGGTGCGGCTCAGCCGCAGCACCACGAAACCGGCCAACACCGACATGAGCGCGACGGCCGCGAATGCACCGGTGCCGGCGCGGCGAATCGCGGCGGTGCGTGCCAGCTGCGCGAGTTCGGTGCGAACGGCGTCGAGCTGCGCCTCGCGAGCCGAATGCCACACGTAGAATAAGCCGAGCGACGAGATGACCAGTACCGCGGCGCCCGCCAAAATTCCGTGTGCGAGCGGGCGGCTGAGGCGCCGAACCAGTGGTTTCAATATGTGCAATTGCAGCCCGCGCATTTTGGTCATTTGCCGCCGCTTCGACGGCTTGTTGCACGGACCCGGGCAGATAGAGTCCTATCCCGCCGCGATCCGGTCAAGGCTGCGCTGCGCAAATGGGCCCATACCATGGCCGCGCCGCCCGCGGGTTGCGACTTCGGTCACAGAATCGAAGATCTCGGCCTCAGTGCGCCGGCACGCAGCAGGAGGGCTGCCGTGGGCAAGCGCCGCTCCTGGGGCAAATGACGCTGGCCTGCGAGTCGAGCGCATCGGCGATCCACGCGATATTGAGCACCTGCGAGACGGCGCGAATGTGCGCGGCGGCCTCGGCCGGGATGGTGCCGTCGCCGCCGCCGCGGCGGCAGGAATCGGCGACCGCGGCCACCACCGCTTCACCGTCGAATCCCTGTGCATCGAGCGCCGGCAGCAGATCGACTCCCACGGACAGCACGTGCAATTCATCCAGTGCATCGCGCGTCAGCATCGAATGGCAGCAATACAGGCGCGCGCCCTTGCCGTCCTGCATCACGGAGATCTGCGACTTGGGCTTCTGCGGCCGGTGCATCGCCTCCGGCGTCTGCTGCAATAATCGGAACACCGCCCAGCGCGGGCACGGGTCGGACACCAGGCTCATGTTGCCCCACGGCAAAGGAATGCCGTTTCCGCGATACACCGCGCGCAGGTAGCCGGGCGCATAGGCATCGAAGAAATGCCAATGGCGGTACGGCGCGACGGCGGTCATGCGCCGCATGACCAGCGCCGGCGTCACGCCGAGTTTGTGGCAGGCAACCACACGGTGAGCCTCGCGAATCAAGAAGCGCCGGAACGGGATTCGCGGGCACAACAGCGCACCGGCAAAAAAACTGCACTCGAAATCCCGCCATGCATACAGCACATCCTGCGCTCCCATGCCGGCCGCCGAGGTCGGCGCATCCCCTTCGCCGGCGTGCATGGCGCTGTGCGGTGATATGACTCCATCGCCGTTGTGCAGAACCTTGTGGCCGATGAAGAACGCCAGTTCGTACTTGAGCCGCTCCTCCTGGTTGCGCAGGCGCTTATTGATGAGCACCGTGCCCGGCGCCTCGAACCGAGAGCGCACCAGCGCACCACTCGGCTTGCGGCCGTCGCCGTCGAACCAACGAATCTCCAATCCGTGACCTTTGCACAGGTCGAGGAGCGCGTTCAACGTAAGCGGCATCTGCCGCTTGCCACCCTCCTCCGCGGCGCGCTCGATGTCCGGAAAACTGTTGTGGCGGGTTTCCTGCCAGACGCGGATCAACAGCTGCGCGAATTGGCGCCCCGTCGTGCCGGTCTGCGACAACAATTCGGGCAACGCGTTCTGCAGCAACTCGTGCGAAAACAGAAACGCGGGCTCCAATGGCATGGCCTCGAGTCCGCCCCTGTCGCGCTGCTGGGGAGCGACTTCCACCGCCGTGTTTTCATCGAGAAACCAGCGGGTGTCCTTGCTGAAAATGCCGGCCAACATCTCGAGCAGCGCGGGGGATGGCATGCGTTTGCCGGTCTCGACCATGCTGAGATAAGACACCGACGGGGCACCCTCGGCGTCGATTTGCACGCAGCGCGCCGACAGCTCATCCAGGGTCAGGCCATTGCGTTTGCGCAAGGAGCGCAGCTTCGCGCCCAGGAAATGGCCCTGCCGGATCAATCCCGCCATACCCACCTCGCGCGCTGATTTTCAGGTGTCAAAGTGAAATTCACATTGTTAAATTTCTATTGTGCAAATACGCCCTAATTACACTCTAATCTTGGCTGGCACCCCGATGCAAGCCCGCATACGGGCAGGCAGGGGGTGTCCTCTGCGTAATACATCGACCAGGAGTATTGAGAATGAGCGAAAAGGCATACATGAATCGCCGCTGGCGCAGCGTCGAACGACCCTACTCTGCGGCCGATGTCGCCCGATTGCGCGGTTCCGTGCGTATCGAACATTCACTGGCGCGGCTCGGCGCCGAAAAATTCTGGCGCTTGTTGGCGAGTGAGCCGGTGGTCGGCGCGCTCGGTTGCATGACGGGTAACCAGGCCGTGCAGGTCGTCCAGGCAGGCCACAAGGCGATCTATTGCTCCGGCTGGCAGGTGGCGGGCGACGCCAACACCGCCGGCGAGATGTATCCCGATCAGAGCCTGTATCCGGTCGACTCCGTGCCGCGCATGGTCGAGCGCATCAACAACGCGTTGCTGCGTACCGACCAAATTCACCACATGGAAGGCAAGACGGACATCGATTGGATGGCGCCGATCATCGCCGATGCCGAGGCCGGCTTTGGCGGCAACTTGAACGCGTTCGAACTGACCAAGGCGCTGATTCGCGCCGGCGCCGCGGCCGTACATTTTGAGGATCAGCTTTCCTCCGCGAAGAAATGCGGCCATTTGGGCGGCAAGGTGCTGGTGTCGACGGCTGAGGCCATCAACAAATTGGTTGCGGCGCGCCTTGCCGCCGACATCCTCGATGTGCCCACCGTCATCGTCGCGCGCACCGATGCGGACGCAGCCAATTTGCTGCTCACCGATAATGACCCCCGCGATAGGCCCTTTCTCACGGGGGAACGCTCGAGCGAGGGATTCTTTCATGTCCGCTGCGGAATCGATCAAGCCATCGCCCGCGGCTTGGCCTACGCTCCCTATGCGGACCTGATCTGGTGCGAGACCTCGAAGCCCGATCTCGAAGAGGCGCGTCGCTTCGCCGCCGCGATTCATGAACGCTATCCCCATAAATTGCTGGCGTACAACTGCTCCCCCTCCTTCAACTGGCAGGGCAAGCTCAATCAGGCGAGCATGAAGAGTTGGCGCGAAGATCTGGCGGCCATGGGTTATCGCTTCCAATTCATCACCCTTGCAGGCTGGCATGCCGTGAATTTGTCGATGTTCGAGCTGGCATCCGCCTATCGGCAGGACGGCATGCTCGGATATTCGCAAATGCAACAGCGCGAGTTCAGCCAGGAGCGGGCCGGGTATCGCGCGACCAAACACCAGGCGTTCGTCGGCACCGGATATTTCGACGCGGTTCAGACCGCCATCACCGCCGGAGCTCACTCGACCGGTGCGATGGCCGGCAGCACCGAGACCGAGCAATTCGCATCGGCCACACCGCGACCCGAGCCGAAGCGTGTGGTCGCCTAAGGATTTTGCGGCGGCGATCGCCGAGCATTTCCGCGCATACAACGAGGAATTCGGCCGCATCACCCGCCGCGCGGCGCTGAATTTCCTCGCGGAGGACTGGCACGCCGCGCAGCGCGATGCGGTCGCGCGCATCGAGCTGTACGAGCAGCGCGTGAGCCGCTGCGCGCAGGCGGTCGGCCGCCAATTGACCTCGCCCACCGCCGACACGGCGCTATGGGCCGAGATCAAACGGGCATACGAGATGCTGGTGGCGCGGCGTCCCGACAGCGACTTCTACCGCACCTTTTTCAATTCAGTCACTCGTGACCTGTTCGGCACGGTCGGCGTCAATCCGGATTTGGAATTTTGCGCCACCAGCGTCGGCCGCGCCTCCGGCGCCGTGCCGATTCGCGTGTACCGCATCGGCGGCTCGCTGCCCGCCGCAGTGCGCGAAATCATCGCCGACTTGCCGTTCGGAGCGGCCATACACGACCAGGATGCGGCAGTGCATCGCATCAGCGCGCAGATCGGCCGATATTTCGAGACCGGGCGACAAAGCGGCGCCCCCGAATCCGTCGAATTGATCGAACCGGTATTCTACCGCGGCTTGCGCGCGTTTGTGGTCGGCCGCCTCATCGGCGACAGCTCCATCACGCCCCTGGTCGTCGCTTTCAACAACTCGCCGCAAGGCGTGCAAGTCGATGCCGTGATGCTGTCGCGGGCCGAAGTCGGCTCGCTGTTCGGCTACGCCCGCTCCTATTTCCATGTGGATTTGCCGGTGGTCAGTGCCGCCATCACGTTGCTGCGCTCCTTCATGCCGCGCAAGCCGATCGACGAGTTGTACACCGTCCTGGGTCGCGCCAAGCAGGGCAAGACCGAGCGCTACTTCGCCCTGCATCGCCATCTCGACACCTCCATCGACAGCTTCGTGCATGCCCCGGGAGACCGCGGTCTGGTCATGATCGTCTTCACGCTGCCTTCGCACGATCTGGTCTTCAAAGTCATTCGCGACCAGTTTGGCGCGCCGAAGACCAGCACGCGCGCGGACGTCATGGAGCGCTATCAATTCGTGTTCCGTCACGACCGCGCCGGCCGCCTGGTCGACGCGCAGGAATTCCGGCGTCTGCGCCTGCCGCGCGCGCGCTTCATGCCCGCGCTCGCCGACGAGTTGCTGCGCGATGCGCGCGAGAGCTGCCGCATCGAGGGCGAGGATCTGATCGTCGAGCACTGCTACATCGAGCGGCGCCTGCGCCCGCTCAATCTATTTGTGCGCGAGGCGGACCCGGCCGCGTCCGAGGCCGCGATCATCGACTACGGCAATGCGTTGCGCGAATTGGCCGCGAGCGACGTATTTCCGGGCGATCTGCTGCTCAAGAATTTCGGCGTGACCAGCCACGGACGGGTGATATTTTACGACTACGACGAAGTGTGCCTGGTATCCGACTGCGTGTTTCGCGATTTGCCGCAACCTCGGTACGAAGAGGAAGAAACCAGCGCTGAGCCCTGGTTTCACTGCGGACCGCGCGATGTCTTCCCCGAGCAATGGCTGCAGTTTCTGTCGATTCCCCCGGCGCTGCGCGAGGTGTTCATCCGCCATCACGCGGAGCTGTTGACGGCGGCATGGTGGCGTGCCCGAGCCGCGCGCTCGGCCGATGCGTCGGCGGTGTATACATTGCCGGAATCGCTCACCGCGCCGGCGGCGTAGCGAGTCGCCTTTACGGCGGCCCAATCGCCGCGGCCTCCACCGGCATACCGGCCGGCATCTCCGATGGTTGTTTCGGGATCAACGGGCGGCTGGGGTCGATCTTGAGCCAGAGCCATGCGCCGATCAGCAGCAACGCCGCCATCGGGATGAAGGGCAGGTCGTAGCTGCCGTAGCGATCCACCAGAAAACCGAACGCGACCGAAGACACCAACGAGCCTAATTGCGCGGCGGTGTTCATTGCTCCGACCACGGACCCCGCATACTCGGCGCCGATGTCGAGGCACGCCGCGAACATGGTCGGCTGCTGAAAGCAGATGGCGCCGTAAACGATCGACAGCAGAATCAGCGCACCGAGCCATTGCTGCGTGAACATGACCGCGATGGCGCAAACTGCCGCGGTTCCCATGCCCAGCGCACCGATCGTGCGGCGAGCCCACTTGAGCCCCCGCCTTTTCACCAGCACCTGACTGGCGAGCCCGCCGCCGAGGTTCGCACACGCGCCGATGAGAAAAGGCAGCGACGACAACAACAGATCCGCCTCGCTGTATCCGCGCGCCTTCACCAAGTAGGTGTGGAACCAAGATTGGAAAAAGTAGTAGGTGTACACATAGCAAGCCGCCACGCCCATCGCCGCCCACAGATTGGCGGAGCGGAAGGCGATCTTCCACGGAAGGCCATGATGGGCTTTGGCGACCAAATCGCGAGTCTCGGCCAACTCCGCCTGACTGACGCCCGGCTTCTCCGCCGGCGAGTCGCGAAACCACCAGTACCACACCAGGCTCCAGGCCACTCCCAGGATTCCGAACACATAGAACGATGCTCGCCATCCGTACTGCATCTGGATGGGCACTACCATCAAGGGAGCGATTGCACCGCCCAGTTGACTGGCCATCAATGAGATTCCAAAGGCCCGTCCGCGCTCATGAACCGGAAACCAGCGCGCCACCGCTATCGAGGCGTTGGGAAACGCGCCCGCCTCGCCCGCGCCAAAGAAAAACCGGGTCAATAACAGGGGAACATAACCCGTGACCGCGCCCGTCAACGATGTGAATCCGGACCACCACAGCACGATCCGCGTGAGCACGCGGCGTGGACCGATGCGGTCCCCGAGTGCGCCACAAGGAATTTCAAATAAGGCGTAGGAGAGCGTAAAGATGCCGGTAACCCAACCCCAGGCAAACGGCCCGATATGAAGAGCCTCCTGCATCCGCGGCCCGGCCACTGAAATACACACTCGATCCAGGTAAGTGATGACCAGCAGCAGGGATAAGAGCCCAAGAACTCGATGACGGTATTTCGTAGCCAGATTCCCGCGCGGCTCAATCGAGCCAGCGCCAATTGCGGATTTCCGGCATGTCCTCGCCGTGACTGCGGATGTACTGCTGGTGCTCGACCAGCTTGTCCTCGAGTTGCTGTTTGAGGTAGACCCCTTCGCTGCCGGTCTGCGGCAGGCGATTGACGGCATCGATCACCAAGTGAAAGCGATCGAGATCGTTGAGCACCGTCATGTCGAATGCCGTGGTGATCGTGCCCTCCTCCTTGTAGCCGCGCACATGGAGGTTTGCGTGATTGTGCCGCCGATACGCCAATCGATGGATCAACCACGGATAGCCGTGAAACGCGAATATGATCGGCTTGTCGCGCGTGAACAGCGAATCGAAATCCTCGTCGCTCAATCCGTGCGGATGTTCCGACGGCGGTTGCAGCTTCATCAGATCGACGACATTGACCACGCGGACCTTGAGCGCGGGCAGGCGCTCGCGCAATATCGATACGGCGGCCAGCGTCTCGAGCGTCGGCACATCACCGGCGCACGCCATGACCAAGTCCGGCTCGGCCTGGCTGTCGTTGCTGGCCCATTGCCAGATTCCGACGCCCTCGGTGCAATGCTTGACCGCGGCATCCATCGACAACCATTGCGGCGCCGGATGCTTGCCCGCCACGATCACGTTGACGTAGTGCCTGCTGCGCAGGCAGTGATTCATCACTGATAGCAGGCAATTCGCGTCGGGCGGCAGATAAACCCGCACGATCTCCGCTTTTTTGTTGACGACGTGGTCGAGAAAACCCGGATCCTGGTGCGTGAAGCCATTGTGATCCTGCCGCCAAACATGCGAACTCAGCAGGTAATTGAGAGAAGCGATTTTGCGCCGCCACGGAAGCCCCGCCGTGACCTTCAGCCACTTCGCATGCTGATTGAACATCGAATCGATGATGTGGATGAATGCCTCGTAGCAATTGAACAGGCCGTGCCGGCCGGTGAGCAAGTATCCCTCCAGCCACCCTTCGCATTGATGCTCGCTCAGCATTTCCATCACTTGACCGGTGCGCGCCAGGAATTCGTCGTTTACGGCGCTGGCCGCCAGCCACTGGCGATTCGTCACCTCGAACACGGCTTCCAAGCCGTTCGAGAGCGTTTCATCCGGGCCGAAAATCCGGAAATTGCGTTGCTCCGCGTTCATTCCGGCGATATCGCGAAGAAATCGACCCAGCACATGCGTGTCGCCGATGCCCGGGACGCCCGGCTTGGGCACCTCGACCGCATATTCCATGAAATTCGGCATCAGCAAGTCGCGCAATAGCATTCCGCCGTTGGCGTGCGGATTGGCGCCCATGCGCCGATCGCCCTTGGGCGCGAGCGCCTTGAGCTCCGACCTGAGCCGCCCTCGCTCATCGAACAGTTCCTGGGGACGATAACCGCGCAGCCACGCTTCCAGTTGCTCGAGGTGCTTTGGGTTCGTGGCCGGATCCGTCAACGGCACTTGATGAGACCGGAACGTGCCCTCGATCGCTCGACCGTCGATGAATTTAGGGCCCGTCCATCCCTTCGGCGAGGCGAGTACGATCATCGGCCAGCGCGGCCGCTGCGTGCTGCCGTTGATGCGGGCATCCTTTTGTATGGCACTGATCTCTTCGGCGACCCGATCGAGCGTCGCCGCCATCGCCGCGTGCATCGCCATCGGCTCATGACCTTCGACGTAATGAGGGGTCCAACCGTAGCCGCGCAGCAGCTGATCCAGTTCCTCGCGGGATATGCGCGCCAGGATAGTCGGGTTGGAAATCTTATAGCCGTTCAGATGCAGGATCGGCAGAACCGCGCCGTCGGTCGCGGGATTGAGAAATTTGTTCGAATGCCACGCGGTCGCCAGCGGCCCCGTTTCGGCCTCGCCGTCGCCGACCACGCAGGCCACCACCAGCGTCGGGTTGTCGAAAACCGCACCGAACGCATGACTCAACGAGTATCCGAGTTCGCCGCCTTCATGGATCGATCCCGGGCACTCCGCGGAAGCGTGACTCGGAATTCCGCCGGGAAACGAAAATTGGGTGAACAGGCGTTTGAGTCCGGCCTCGTCCTCGCCGATGTTCGGGTAGATTTCGCTGTAGGTGCCTTCCAAATAGGTGCCGCCGACCACGGCCGGACCGCCGTGCCCGGGACCGGACATGTAGATCATGTTGAGATCGTATTTGTTGATGATCCGGTTCAGATGCGTGTAGCTGAAGTTCTGGCCCGGCGTCGTGCCCCAGTGTCCGAGCAGCATGCGCTTGATGTGCGCGGGCGCCAGCGGCTCTTTGAGCAGCGGATTGTCGCAAAGATAGATCTGTCCGACCGACAGATAATTGGCCGCGCGCCAATACGCGTCCAGCTTTTGCAGATCCTCGTTGTCCATCGACGCCGCCGCAGAGGCGTCACCCCGCCTCATGGCGGCATCTCGCGTCATGGTGCATTCCCGTTCACTGTCAAGCCGAGCGCGGCGATGGTCAATCCCGCGATCACGGATTCCTCGTCGGTGCGTATCAGCCGCACCGTCACTCTGCCGGCATCGCTCGAGACCACCGGCGCATTACGCGCGTTTCGCTGTGCGTGCAACTCGACGCCGAGAAACTCGAGCCCATCGCAGATCCGCGCCCGGATGGGCGCAGAGTTCTCGCCGATCCCGCCCGCGAAGACCAGCGTATCCAAGCCGCCGAGGGCCGCGGAATACGCACCAATCCATTTCTTCGCCTGATAGCAAAACAGCGCCACCGCTTCGGCGGCACGGACGTCCTCGCGTTCGCGAGCCAGCAGATCTCGCATGTCGGAACTCGTCTCGGAGACGCCGAGCAGACCGCTTTCGTGATTCGTCATTTTCTGAAACGTCGCCGCATCCATGCCCTCGGTGAGCGCGAAGAAATACATGAGGCCCGGATCGAGATCGCCCGAGCGCGTGCTCATCGGTAATCCGGAGGCCGGCGTAAAACCCATGCTGGTATCGATGCATCTGCCGTCGCGCACGGCCGCGAGGCTCGCGCCGCTGCCGAGATGCGCCATTACGACGCGGCCGCGAGCCGCTGCCGGGTCGCCTCTGCGCGCGAGTTCCTGCAGCAAGAACGTATACGAGAGGCCATGAAATCCGTAGCGCTGCACGCCTCGCGACTGGTAGCGCCGCGGAATCGGCAAAATCGTCGCCACGCGCGGCATGCTGCGATGAAAGGCCGTATCGAAGCACGCCACCTGCGGCAGGCGCGGAAACCTGCGGCCCATGGCTTCAATGAGTTCAATTTCCCGCGGCAGATGTTCCGGGTCATAGGGCGTGATCGCCTTGAGCTCCGCCAACAGTGCCTCGGTCACGCGCTCCGGACTCGTATGGATCATGCCGTGCACCACTCGATGGCCGACCGCCTGCACATCCATGAACAGCGGGTGCGCTTCGAGCCATCCGATCAGGAAGACGGCAGCGGAATGCCAATCCGCGGCATCCACCGCGAGGCGCGGCGGCGGATCGGTTGCGCGCGCGGTCGCGGTCAGCGACAAGTTCGTGCCGCCCTGCCCGATGCGCTCGATTTTTCCTTCCAGCAATTTGGCCGGCGGCAAACCCGCTGCATGGAACGAGAAACGAACGCTCGAGGAACCCGCATTGATGGAGAGCACCGACATGACATCAGCATGCCACAGCCGCGGCGACGATGAGCATTTTCGCTGCGCCGCCGCCGCGCGGTACACTGAACCTCCAAGGAATCGGTTGGGGAGGAACAATGGCGTCCGAGCACGGCACCGGCGGCGCGCGCTCGGATGACATCTGCTTCCGGAGCCTGCGCGAGCTCGCGCGCTTGCTTCGCGGCCGGCATTTGTCGGCGCGCGAGGTGATGACGGCTCATCTCGAGCAGATACGCCGCTGGAATCCGCGCCTCAACGCCATCGTCGCCAAGCTCGATGACGAGTCGTGCCTCGCGCTCGCCGATGCCGCCGACGCGCGTGCGGCGCGCGGCGACCCCCTGGGTGCGCTCCATGGCCTGCCGTGGGCGTTCAAGGACCTCGAACCGGCGATCGGGTTTCCCTGGACCCGGGGCTCGCCGATCTTTCGCAACGATCGGCCGACCGCCGATTCGGTATTGGTCGAGCGGCTGCGCCAAGCGGGCGTGCTGCCGATCGGCAAGACCAACACCTCGGAATTCGGCATGGGTTCGAACACCTATAACGGCGTGTACGGTACGACCCGCAATCCCTATGATCCGACCCAGTGCGCCGGCGGATCGAGCGGCGGTGCCGCCGCCGGCGTCGCCTGCGGCATGCTGCCGGGCGCGGACGGCAGCGACCTGGCGGGCTCGCTGCGCAACCCGGGCAATTTCAATAATGTCGTGGGCTTTCGGCCGACCGTCGGACTGGTGCCGACGGCTCCGAACACTCTGCCGTTTTTGGGATTCGCGGTCAAAGGCCCCATCGCGCGCTCGGTGCCGGACGTCGCGTATCTGCTTGCCGCAATGGCGGGACCCAATGTGAAGGATCCGGGCTGCACGCCGTCGGATCCGGCGATGTTCTTGGGCGCTCTCGAGTGCAGCTTCAGGGGCGTACGGGCTGCATGGTGTCCGGATCTCGGCGGCCTGCCGCTCGACCGTCGCGTGCGCGGCATACTCGAAGCGCAGCGGCGCACCTTCGAGGCCCTCGGCTGCATCGTCGAGGATGCGCACCCGGATCTTGCCGCGGCGGATGAGGTGTTCCTGACGATGCGCGCATTTCGGACGTGGACCAATTTAGGCCCGCTGCTCGCCGCACATCGCGCCGAGTTCAAGCCCGAGGCCATTCAGGAGATCGAGGACGGAGCACGCCTGTCGGCGTCGCAGATTTCGAGCGCGATGGTTCGCCATGGCCAGATTCTCGAATCGATGCGCCGCTTTCAAGACACGTATCCCTTCATGCTCTGCGCCGTCAATCAGGTGCCGCCGTTCGATGCAAACCTGCATTGGCCCGGCGCAATCGACCGGGTACCGATGCCGCACTACATCGCGTGGATGAAATCCGCGTATTGGATTACGGCGACCTTCCGCCCCGCCATCTCGGTTCCGGCCGGCTTCACGTCCGAAGGTCTGCCCGTCGGCGTTCAGATCGTCGGACGCTACCGCGACGATCTCGGCGTGCTGCAGTTGGCGAACGCCTTTGAGACTGCGACCGGCATCGGACGGCGGCGGCCGAATCTCGGTTAACATTCGCCAACCACACGGTTGCCGGTCAAGGCGATCCACTACGCGGCATCGTCATTGTTCATGGTTCTGGGAGCACTGTGTCTCGCCCGGGCGCTATGGCATTGAACGCGCGGATCTAGGCTAGGATAGCGGCTTGGCATCCTAGAGGATTTTGGGCCGATGAGTCACGTTACAAATGAAAAGACCAAGCTGCTGAATCGCCTCAAGCGCCTGCGCGGTCAGCTCGATGCCATCGAGCGGGCGGTCGAGGCCGATCATGAGTGCGCCGGCGTGCTGCAACAAGCCACCTCCTGTCGGGGCGCTTTGGATGGCTTCATCGCCGAGGTGATCGAGGATCACATTCGCGAGCACATGCTCGACCCGCGCGCGGCCCGGGACGACCCGCGTGTCGTGGCCGCCGAGGAACTGGTCGAGATCGTTCACGCGTATCTCAAAAAATAATCTTCGTTCCAGGGACGGCGCCCGTCACCGTTTTGTCACGACCTGGCCATAGTTTACAGGCGCCAAATTCAATACTCCGAGTTGAAGTATAGGGGGGTATAGTATATTGTCCGCGCCATGATTCGGCCCCCGCTTCAAGCGATGATGACTGCGCAAATGCGTACCGCGCTAAAGGTGTGCACGTCCGGGGCCGGGGCCGTGCTGCTCGCTGTCTCCATGACCTGCATGCAAGGGCCGGCCCGCGCCGCGCAGGACTCCGAAAGCTATGCCCTGCATGGCCAGTTCACCTACACCGAGCAGCAAACCTCCGGTTTCAACGCTCCGTACGCGGGCCAGAACAGTCTGACCCCTCACACCAACGAAGAAACCGTGGATGTGACCCTTTTTTTGGGAAGGCGTCTGTGGCCGGGCGCGGAAATCTGGATCGCCCCCGAAATCGACCAGGGATTCGGCCTCGACGACACCCTCGGCCTCGCCGGGTTTCCGAGCGGCGAGGCCTACAAGGTGGGGGAAAATCACCCCTACCTGCGGTGGCACCGCATGTTCGTACGCCAAACCATGAATCTCGACGAACAGCGAGAGCGGGTCGACCCGGCGCAGCTGCAGCTCGGCGGCGCTCGCAGCCCGAACCGGCTGGTGTGGACGCTCGGCAAGATCAGCGTGACCGACATCTTCGACAACAATCAGTACGCCCACGATCCACGAAATGACTTTATGAACTGGGCGGCAGTCGATGCCGGATCCTTCGACTATGCGGCGGATGCCTGGGGCTACACGGCCGGCGCGGCGCTCGAGTGGTATCGAAGCGCATGGGTGCTGCGATTCGGCGTTTTCGATCTGTCCAATGTGCCGAACAGCCCGCATCTGGAGCCCGGGTTCCACGAATTCCAATACGATTTCGAGGTGGAAAAGAGCCATGAGATCGGCGGCCGACCAGGCAAGCTGCGGCTCACCACGTTCGACAGCCGCGGGCGTATGGGATTGCTCAATCAGGCGGTCGATCTTGCCGCGGGCACCGGCACGCCGGTGGACATCGCGGCGGTGCGCCGCTATCGAGATCGCTTTGGAGCGAGTCTCGACCTCGAACAGCAGCTGGCGGCGGAGCTCGGGATGTTCGCGCGCATCGGCAAGGCGGCGGGAAACGTCGAAGCCTATGAATTCACCGACATCGACCGCAGTTTAAGCACCGGTCTGGCGCTGCAAGGCGCACGCTGGGGCCGCCGCGATGACACCGTGGGGCTCGCCGCGATTCTGAACGGCATTTCCGCAAACCGTGAGCGCTTTTTGAACGCCGGAGGTCTCGGTATTCTGGTCGGCGACGGCAGGCTTCCGCATCCGGGCCCGGAAAAAATCCTGGAAACCTACTATTCGCTGGCCGTGCTTCACTACGCACAGCTGACCCTCGATTATCAATACATCGGCAATCCTGCGTACAACTCCGATCGCGGGCCGGTTTCCGTGTTTTCCATACGCATGCATGCGCAGTTTTGAGGTTTGACGCCGTTTCACGGCTTGCCCGAGTGCGCGTCGATCAGTACCATCCCGCCGACGCATCTTCCAAGGAGAGAACGATGAGCCTGGCTTCGGAATTCAAAGAATTCGCCATGAAGGGTAATGTGGTGGACCTGGCGGTCGGCGTGATCATCGGCACCGCATTCGGCAAAATCATCTCCTCCTTGGTGGGCGATGTGTTCATGCCGATGCTGGGCAAGCTGATCGGCGGAGTGAACTTCTCGGATCTCGCAACCTCCTTGGGCAAGGATCCCGCCGGCAAGGAGGTACTGATCCGCTATGGAGCCTTCCTGCAGACGACCTTCGATTTTCTCATCATCGCATTGGTGCTGTTCTTGACCATCAAGGCCATCAACCGATTGAAGAAGCCCCGCGCAGCGGATGGCCCACCGCCGGCGCCGCCGAAGACCGAGGTGCTTCTGGAAGAAATACGCGATCTGCTCGCAAAGCGAGCCTGAACCGGCGCATACGCGAAGCGCGCGGGGCCCCGCGCGCTCTTGCCACCTCACGTGCTCAACCGCCGACGCGCCGTTCCACTTCCTTTTCGGCTGCAATCCAATCTTCCAGCTCATGGCCGGGCTCAAATCCGCGACTCTGTGCGGCGAAATACGCCGCCTCGGCGATCATCGCGAGTCGATCCTGTTGCGTCAGCGCATTCAGGGGCGGCTTAGGGGCCGAGATGCCGCGCGCCCTCTTCGTGGTGTCGTTCATGCTTACCTCCTTGCAAGCCGCTTGCAGATCAACGGTAATTGGATCAACTGCTAAATGATCATCCCTTGACGCCCCCGGGAGTATTACTGTCGGTGCCGGCCAGCGTATCGGTGTCTTCGTCGATATCCAAACCGTCCTCGTACAAACTGTCATCTTCGCCGTCTAATTGCAGTTCGTTATCAGGATTACGGGACTGCTTGTAGGTGACGTGGTCAACGGCGATTTTTTCCTCCGCTGATGCCACTTCATTGCCCCGCAGGCGAGGCTCTTTGGATTCGCCGGCCGGCACATCGCTCGATTTGGGATCCTTAGGATTACTCATTTACAAAATCTCCCTGACATTGAAATGCTAATCGGGCCATGGATTATACGCCACTCGGAGTTTGCGCGACCGCACGGATCCGATCAGAGCGCCGGTACCCCATGGCGCAGCGCGAGAATCCAAGCGGCGATGATGAGGCCGAGCGCGGCGCCGCCCGCGCCCAGTTGCAGGGCATAACCGCGGCTGCGCGGCACGCGCGCGCGCGCATAAATCCAGCCGAGTGCGATGCCTGTTGCGAATCCGAGCGCGTGGCCCAGCACGTCGACATGTTCGCCTCCGGCGCCCAAAAAGCCCAGCAAGCACACTCCGGCGAACAAGGGCGCCCAGCGATACCTGAACCGCTCCCGCAGGTTGAGCCGCCGGCGCCACGAAAAGCCGGCGAGCAGCCCCAAGGCGGCAAACACGGCGGTGGAAGCGCCCACCGCGCGGTGTGTCGAGGGTGAGATCAGCATATCCAGGTAGTTGCCGACGGCGCCCGCGCCGACGATGCTCGCCCACGCGAGGCCGGGACCGAACACCCGGCCGGCCAGAATTCCGATGCCGACGCCGAACATCAGATTTCCAAGCAAGTGGGCTTGATCCGCGTGCAGGGTGAGCGCGGCCACCGCGCGCCACCATGCACCCGCGCCCGCTAGCGGCTCCAGCGCGCCCGACTCCAGCCAATCCATGCCCAACCATTGGATTCCGGCGCAGTACGCGATGATCAACAACACCCCTGCGTAGACACCGGCACCGAGGCCGGCGCCGCCGAAGGGAATGACGGCCGGCGGCTCATCCCGCGGGACCCGGTGCTCCGCCGCGTAACGGGCCAGTTCCTCGCGTGCGTCGGCCGCCGCCGCGGGCGATACCAGCAATACCCATGCGCCGTCGAGTTCGATCACATCGTACGGCAGCCCCTTCGCTTCCAAGACCAGCCCGGACTCCCGGCAGGCCATCTGCGAACCGCGATACACGGGAACTCGCTCCGCCGGGTCAATGTCCATGCCGTGCGTTGTCGGCCGCGGCGCCCGGCCCGGTGAAATCGGTCATGAGGTCATTCCTGTGCGAGACAACAATCCATGCTCGCACAAGACACGCAGCCTTTCGAATCCGCGAACGGCCATCGGCGTGGCGCGGTGGCGCGGTCCGCACCTCAAGTCGTACGCGGCTGCTCCGCCAGCATCCGATAGATCTTCATTACGCGCGGCACGTACGCCATGGTTTCGGCGAACGGCGGAATCCGGCCGCCGTTGCGGTCCACGGCCTCTTCGCCCGCGTTGTAGGCGGCGAGCGCCAGCCGGACGTCTTGACCGAAGCGGTCGATCAGAAATTTCAAATAGCGCGCGCCGGCATGCACGTTCTGTTTGGGATCGTACGGATTCGAAACGCCGAAGCGGATCGCCGTGGCGGGCATCAATTGCATCAATCCGACGGCGCCGCGCTTGGAGACGGCCCGTGAGTTGAATCCCGACTCGACCACTATGACCGCGCGCAACAGATTCGGCTCGACCGCGGCGGAGAGCGCGGCCTTCTCGATGATCGAATCGTATTGCGTGGCTCGCGCCATCAGCGACTGGTCGTAATATTGACCGCTCTGGGTCATGTCCCGCGACGACAACACCAGCAGCTTGTAGCGGTTGTTGTCCGGCACGTCGGTGTAATGCTTGATGCCGTCGGCATCCATGTACGTGTAAATCTTCGAGCCCGCCTCGGCACGTGTGTTGAGCGCGGCCGAGATCAATAGCGCTGCGAATAACACGATGGATTTGGACGGCATAAGGCAGCTTCCTGGTACAGCAGCCTAGCGCGGAGCGGCCCGCGCCCGGTGCGACCTGCATCAAGAAACAAGCCATCCGAGTTAACATAGCATGCCCGTACGGGCCCGCTCCCGGCGCCGCCCCCTCCGGACGCCCCCTCCGGGCGACTTTCCCGCGCAGAGCCCACCGCTGGCGTGAGGCCAGATAACGGATATTTAACGTACTTTTGGCGGCTACCTCACGGGTTTTTCGTACATCGGACAGATAGAATCCTGCGAATCGCGCTGCTACACCCAGAAGCATAAAAGGCCCTTGAGTTCTCAATGAGCGTTCCCGAACCCGCCTTGACACAATCCCTGACCGAACCGCCGATATCGGCCGGTATCGGCTATATCGACGCTCGAGCCGACCGGCGCAGCGCCGTCGGCCTGCGCAGTTGGGTGCTGACCGCCATGCTGTTTCTGGTTCCGTTGGTCACTTACTGGCCGGCGACGTTCCACGATTACGGCTTGCGCGACGACTACTCGAACTTGCGAGAGGCGCACGAAGAGCCCGGCAAAGTGTTGATGTTCTGCGCTTCGCATGCGCGGCCCATCTACGGCTGGTTGCTGCAATCGACCTATGGCCAGACCGCCAGCGTGCAAAACCTGCAGTGGATGCGGCTCATCGCCTCGCTGTTGCTCGGCGCGATTTCCTTGGTGATGTATCGCGGCCTGCGGGGGCTGGGTTGGCCGCAGGGCACCAGTCTCTGCGTTACCATGCTGTTGGCTTTGGTGCCCTCCGCGCAGGTCATTGCCTCGTGGGCGCTCGGTTGGCCATACGCGGCGGCGGCGCTGCTGGCAATCGGCGGGTTCTTTACCCTGGAAGGCTCGTTGGGCATGGGCTGGCGGCCCGGCGGCGGTCGGGCGGTGCGCCAGTCGGTGGTCGGATTCAGCCTGCTGGTGGTGAGCGCGCTCATTTACCAACCGAGCACATTGTTCTATGCGGTTCCCCTGGCGGGCGCGCTGATAGCGCACCGGCAGCGGGGATTCGCGGCGACCGTGCGTTGGCTCGGCGTGCATTTCGGATTCGTCGCCGCCGCTTTGGGTCTCGCCTACTGCACGATGTCGGCGCTTTACTCCATGGGCATCTTCATCAAGTCCGGGCGCGTCGCGTTCGAGCACCATTGGCTCGACAAGATCGTCTGGTTCGTGCAGGAGCCGCTGCCGAACGCGCTCAGCATGTTCGTATTGAACGACAACAACCACCGCGATCATTTGTTGTATTGCCTTTGCGCGGCGCTGGTCGCGCTGATCCTGGTGGCGGGCGGGTATTTGGAATGGCGGCGCCACGGCCGGGCGCGTGGCTTGGTCTGGGTGACCGGGCTGATCACGCTGCCGTTATTCGCTTGCGCGATGAGCTTGGTCGCATCCGAACGCTACGCCACGTACCGCACGATACTGGCGTTGACCGCGGTGCTCCTGTGCTTCCTGGTGACTTCCGTGCACACAATGACCGAACATTGGAATGCGAGCACTCGCAGGCTGCTGGCGACGCTGCTCGTCGCGTGCGCCTTCTTTACCGCACAGCATCACGCGTATGCGCTCATTGCGGTTCCTCAGGGCAATGAATGGCAATTGATCCTCGAGGGGGCGCAGCGCGTGCACCTCGCCGGCGGGACGCGGCCGCGCATATTCGCCATTGCCTCGACGCCCGCCGATATTTCCACGGCGACGATCTATCACGACGAGTTCGGATCGCTTTCGTCGAATTCGGAATGGGTGCCGAGGGAGATGTTCAAACGCGCCATGCATGATCTGCACCCCGAGATCGCGAATATCGATGCGCGCTACGATTTCGCGACCGGGCCGAAATTGCTTCCCGGTCAGCATTACGATGTGATCATCGACATGCACCGCTTGCGGCACTTCTACACCGAGAATTGATGCCGGCGGCGCCGCGGCGCACCACCTCGAGGCGGTTCAGATCCCCAAAAAATCCCGCACGCGGCCGTGCGCGATAGCGGCCTTGACGGCAATCGGCCAAAGCGCGTGCAGCGGAATCGTCTTGATGCTCGTCACCGGCATGTCGAAGGGCTCGGCCGGACGGGTTATCCGCCGGGCAATTTGCGCACCCATCGTGGTCGCCATCGCCACGCCGCGGCCGTTGTATCCCACGCAGATCAGCACACCGCGGGCGGGCTCGTGAACGTGTGGATAGTGGTCTGCAGTCATCGCAAGTCGCCCGCCCCATGCATACGGCCATTCGACGCTCTTCAGAATCGGCCACAGCTTGCGTGCATACGCCACCATGTGCGGGATCTCCGCCGGGGCGCCGACCTCACGCATGGGGCCCCGGCCGCCGATCAACAGGCGCTGCTCGGTGTCGACGCGGTAATACACCGTGATCGCGCCGGTTTCGTAAAGCACCGAGCGGCCCGGCATGATCGCTTGGGCGATTTCGTGCGGCAGCTTGGCGCTTGCGCCGATCGCACCGAACAGCGGCACGATGGTGCGCCGTAAATGAGGCCACAGATCATCGGTGTAGCCGTTGGTCGCGAGCACCACATGGTCAGCCGTGACCGTGCCGCGCGCGGTGTGCAGATGCCAGGAACCGCCGGCGCCGGTCAAACCCGAAACGCGAGTGCCGCCGTGCACCGCCGCACCGGCGCCCATGGCCGCTCGCGCCAATCCGCGTGCAAAGCTCAAGGGATTCAAGTCGCCGCCCCGACGATCCAACATGGCGGCGAGGTAGCGATCGGTGCCGGTCGCTCGGACCACCGCGGCGCGTTCCAGAAATTCGACCGGTGCGCCGCGGCCAACCTGTTGTTCGACGGAAATGTGGATTGCTGCGGCATGCTTCGGCCCGACCGCCGCCCGCAAAGTGCCGTTTTGCCGTGCGTCGCAGCGAATCGCGTGCCGCTTGATGAGATCAAAGACGAAAGTCGGCGCGGCTCCCGCCAGCGCGTTCATGCGGCGCCCGAGATCGGCGCCATGGTCGTGCTCCACGACATCGGGATCGAACTTCAGCCCGGGATTGACCTGACCGCCGTTGCGGCCCGAAGCTCCCCAACCCGGCTCCTGCGCCTCCAATAGAACGACCTTCGCACCCGCCTCCGCGGCATGCAGCGCGGTGGACAGCCCGGTGATTCCGCCGCCCACCACGGCCACGTCGGCGCGCGCATCCCCGTCGAGCGGCGGCGTCGGTGCGGCGGGCTCCGCGGTATCTTGGTATAGATTCCCCATATCGGCCCCTGCGCCCCGAATTTATTCCAACCGGCGATCGCTAGAACTTCTCCCCGAACTTCACGCCGATGGTGCGCGGCTGGTTCGGCAGGCTGTAGATGGCGATCTGACCGCAGCTCGTCACATCGCACTCCGCATAGCGATCGAGAACCGCGCGCTTGTCGAAGGCGTTGCTCACGTACAGTTCGGCCGTCATTTTATTCTTCTCCAAACCCGCGGAAAAATCGGCGGTGGTATAGGCGGGCTCCTTACCCAAGGCCGCGGCAGCCACGTAGCGCAGATCGGCGGTGCGCGAACCGACGTGGAACACCGACGCCTGCAGATTCGCCTTGTACGCATCGCTGAGCGCGAACGTGTAGCGCGCGGTGGCATCGGCCTTGAATTTTGGCGTCACTGGCAGCTGCTGCCCCGCCGGGGCATAGCTCTCGTAGCCCGGCGTCCCGCACTGCGTGGGATTATCGCAATATTCCTGCGTCAGCTTCGGCTGCAGCAGCGAGAAGCTGCTCGAGAGCGTCAAGCCCTGCGTGACCGCGTACTGCACATCCGATTCCATGCCGAGGATTCGCGCGTTGCCGGCGTTCGCAATGATGGTGAGCGCATTCGGCCCGAGATAGGCGAATTGGAAGTTCTTCCAGTATTCGACAAAGAAGGCGCCGTTGAAGCGCAGGCGATTCTCGTCCCAGGTCGTCTTCCAACCGATTTCATAGCTGGTCAGAAAATCCGGCTGGTACGGCGGCAGACTGCCGCCGCCGTTGCGGTTCACGCCGCCCGGCCGGAAACCCTTCGCGTAGGTGGCGTAGATCATGCGATCGCTGTCGAATTTGTAGGTGAGATTGACCTTCGGGGACGTTCCCGAGCCCGTGGTTCGGCCATTGAGATCCTGGCACGGCGCGCCGTGAAAAGGCACAAAGGGAGTGAAACAGGTGGCGGTTCCCTCGTGGGAGTTGTAATTCGCGTTGAATCCGTAGAAGCCTTGCAGCGTATTGTCATAGGTGTAGTAGCGGGCCCCGGCGGTCGCGGTCAGGTTCTTGAGAATATCGTACGAGAATTCCCCGAACACCGCGGAGTCGCGATCCACGCGCTGTTGATCGGTGAGCCACAGCGAACCCGGCCATCCGGGGATCGACAGCGAATCGGCGAGCGGGTCACCGTTGTTCACGACGTAGTCCTGTATGATGTCGTGCACTTGGCGCTGCAAGAACAGGCCGCCCACATCGTATGCGGCTGAGAAGCCGCTCAAATCCGGCTTGTTGGTGATGATGCGGATGGTTCCTGACTCCGAACTCGCGCCATAGAGCGTGCCCTGCGGACCGTTCAGCACCTCGACCCGCTCGATATCGTATATATGGATATCGAGATTGCCGTCGATCGTCGTCACCGGCTGCTCGTCCAAGTACATGCCGACGCTCGGCAGGGAGCCGGAATGGTTGCCGTCCCCGCCGCTCACCACGCCGCGTATATAGGTGTGCTCAAAACCCGGGCCGGCGGTTTGGAAGGAGACGCTCGGCAGATACTTCGCGAAATCGTCGAAGTCGGTATGTGCAATTCCTCGAGCTTCGCGGTATTGAGTGCCTGAATGCTGATCGGCACGTCCTGCAGATTTTCGGTTCTCTTCTGGGCGGTGACAACCACCTCTTCCAATGTGGCCGTATCGCTCGGATCGGCGGCATAGGCCGCATGCATGCACGCGAGTAGCGCCGACGCTACAGGCAAACCCCGACGCACGGCAGATGAATGCTTAACTACTTGAATCCGTAGTAATTTTCTCAATTTTCTACGAGTCATTCATTGATCCCCATGTGTATCTATCCGGCTGCGGACGCGACAGACTAAGACATTTGGGTGCGCGCCGTCGCACCTTTTAGCCAATCGCTAAGGGATTCTCTTATAAATGCCGCGGGTACCACGCCGGTTCGTGCCGACCAGCGCCGATGCAGGCGGCTCCGGGAGGCGGCAAATGCTTTATGCTGGGGCCGTGCCGCTCATGACGATTCCGTCACGTCCGACAGCGGTCGTCAAAAGGAAAGAAACATGGAATACCGAGGTTTGTGGGGATTGCTGGTATTGGTGGCGGACGTGTGGGCGATCGTGAATATCTTTCAAAGCGGCGCCGATACGGGCAAGAAGGTGTTGTGGACCGTGCTGGTCATTCTTCTGCCCGTCGTCGGGCTCATTCTTTGGTATTTCCTGGGCCCACGCACCGGCAAGGCGTAACCAAGCGTACACGCCGCTCCTCAAGCGCGGCGTTTGCTGGGGCTTAGCAGTTCTGCGGCTTCGTAGGCGCTGTCGCTCAGAGCCCTGTCGATCGCGACGAGCAGACGATCGCGCGCCGCAGCGGGCGTGGTTGCCCCTGGGCTCGCCATCGATCCGAGATGCAACACCGCCGTATCGAGCGCTCTTTGCAAATTGTCCGCCCGGTCCGAGTTCACGGGCCCGGGCTTTTCGGGCAGCACGCCCCGATCCAACAACCGCAGATCATGGGTCAAGGCCATGAGCTGTCGCTTGCAAAGCTCGAGGGGCGCCGGCGCGCTCGCGCTCCTCGAGCGCGCCAATGCCCGAACGTCGGCGCGCGCCGCCTCGAGAACGCGGTTCAAGCGATCCAACCACTCTATCCACGATAGCGACTGCTGCATACGCGACATCCCCCAAGACCGTGTTTGTACTGCGTGAAGTTCTTCTTCGTTCGAGGCGGCTCAACGGCGCCGGGAGCGCTATGGTTTTGACCTCGAGAGTACCCCAGTCGGGGGCGCATCGCCACTCGGAGCGACCGAAGTCGGGCGCGACAGATGAGCGCTGCGGCATAATGGCGGACAAAGGCATCATGCCTGTTCATACATCCGGAAAAACCTTCGATGCAGCGACACAAACTCGAACGCCACACGCTGGAAGGCCTGAGCTGGCTGCGCGCCGGCGTGCTCGGGGCCAACGACGGTATCGTCTCCATATCCTGCCTTATCCTTGGGGTTGCGGCCGGACACGCGACTCACTCCAGTATCGTCTTGAGCGGGGCGGCGGGTCTGGTGGCCGGCGCCATGTCGATGGCCACTGGCGAGTATGTCTCCGTGCATTCGCAGGCCGACAGCGAGGCCGCGGCGCTCGATCAAGAGCGGACGGAACTTGCGGCGGATCCTGATGGCGAGCACCGCGAATTGACCGAGATCTACGTGCACCGCGGATTGGACATCGGCCTTGCCAAACGGGTCGCCGAACAACTGATGGCGCACGACGCCCTGGCGGCGCACGCACGCGATGAACTTGGATTCTCCGCGCGATCCATCGCGCGCCCGCTGCAAGCCGCGAGCGCCTCCGCCGCGAGCTTCATAGCCGGTGGCGCGGTCCCCCTGTTGACCGCCTGGGTGGCCAGCTCGGCTTACCTGATCCCCCTCACCGTTGTCACCTCGCTGTTGTGCCTAATCGCTCTCGGCGCCTTGTCGGCCGCGGTCGCCGGCGCCAACATGAAGGCCGCGGCGCTGCGCATGGCCGTGTGGAGCGCCTTGGCGATGGGCGTGACGGCAGGCGTGGGCTCTCTGATCGGAGCGATAGGATGAACCGCCGCGCGGAATTCCTCGAGACCATGAGCGCTTGGCTGCGTGCGGGCAAGATCAGGTATCGGGAAGACGTGGCGCAGGGTCTCGAAAATGCGCCCGGCGCATTTCTCGGCCTGTTGGCGGGCCGCAACTTCGGCAAGCTCATCGTCAAGGTCGGCGAGCACGACACGGGAGGAGGCGCGCGTTGAATTCCGGTTCCGCAGCATCCGAGGCCGCCCTGCTCCGTGTCGCACAGATGGAGGAAGCGGATCGCTTGACGGTCGCCGCGGGCATCCCGGGCATCGAATTGATGCGCAATGCGGGCACCGCGGTCGCGCGCGAAGCGATGCGGCGGTGGTCGGCTCGTTCCGCCGCCGTTCTGTGCGGACCCGGAAATAACGGCGGGGATGGCTTCGTCGCCGCAAGCGCGTTGGCGGAATCCGGGTGGAAGGTGCGCGTTGCCTCGCTGGCGCCTCGCGACCGCCTGCGCGGCGATGCCGCGTACCATGCGGCGCGCTGGACCGGTGCCGTCGAGCCGCTGGACCCGCGCGTGCTCGACGGCGCCGAACTCGTTGTCGATGCGCTGTTCGGGTCCGGATTGAGCCGCCCGCTCGGCGCCGACGTTGCGCCGACGCTCGCGGCGGTGGCGGAGCGCGGTTTACCCGTGATCGCCATCGACGTGCCGAGCGGCCTCAAGGGAGACACCGGCGAATCGCTCGGCGCCCGCGCCGCCGACTGCACCGTCACGTTCACCCGCAAGAAGCCGGGACACGTCTTGCTGCCGGGCCGCGATCTGTGCGGCGCCACCGTGGTCGCCGACATCGGCACACCGGCCGCCGTGCTCGAGCGCATCGCCGTCGACACATGGGAAAACGGTCCCGCGCTTTGGCGGCGGCAGCTGCCGACGGTGACGGTCTCGGGCAACAAATACACGCGCGGACATGCATTGCTGTGCGGCGGCTATCCAATCACCGGCGCGGCGCGCCTGGCGGCGCGCGCCGCCGCTCGCATCGGCGCCGGGCTCACCACCATCGCGGTTCCCGAGGCCGGACTTGCGGTATATGCGGCGGCGCTCACCAGCATCATGGTGCGCCCGCTCGCGCAGCCGGATGATCTTGCGCGCCTGTTGGCGGATGCGCGCATCTCGGCGCTTTTGATAGGTCCCGGTGCGGGCATCAACGACACGACCCGCGAGCGAGCGCTTGCGATGCTCGCATCCGGCCGTCCGGTGGTGCTCGACGCGGATGCCATCAGTGTGTTCGCGCATCGACCGCGGGAACTCTTCCAGGCCATACGAACCGCCTGTGTACTCACGCCGCATGAGGGTGAATTCGCGCGTTTGTTCGCCTCGCCGGGCGACAAATTGGCGCGCACGCGCGCGGCGGCGCGCGAAAGCGGCGCAGTCATCGTGCTCAAGGGCGCCGATACCGTCATTGCGGCGCCGGACGGCCGCGCCATTATCAACGCCGATGCCCCGGCGACATTGGCCACGGCCGGCTCCGGTGACGTGCTCGCGGGCTTTATATTGGGTCTGCTGGCGCAGGGCATGGATGCCTACCTCGCAGCCGCGGCGGCGGTGTGGCTGCATGGCGCGGCGGCCGCCGATTTTGGCCCGGGATTGCTGGCCGAAGATCTACCCGATCTGCTGCCCGCCGTGCTGCGCCGTTTCCATGAGCCTGTCTCAATCTCCTAGGACCCGGTATCGAACGTGAGCGCCTGGTTTCCCCGCATCACCGTCCATTCGCTCGCCATCGTATTGAGCATCCTCACCTACGTGCTGACCACGCGCGTCGAGCATGAGCGCCGGCCGCCGTCGATCGCCATTGCATGGGTCTTGGGGCTGATTGCCATGCCTTATATCGCCCTACCCATGTATTTGCTGTTCGGCCGAAGGAAACTCAAGCGCCGGAGCTCACCCCCAGCCGGGATCTGCCCGGACACTAAGCATTGGGCTGAACACCTCATCGAGAGCTTCGGACTGCCGGCCGCCGCCCCGGCGCTGGTGCGCATGCATCAAAACGGCGCCGAGGCCCGTGCCGCCCTGCTCGAACTGATGAGCCGCGCCAATGAGCGGCTGGACATCTGCACCTTCATCTTGGGCGACGATGCATTCGGCATTGAAGCGACCGTGGCGATGATGGCCTGCGCTGCCCGCGGTGTAAGAGTGCGATTTCTCCTTGACGGCGTGTGCGCGATTCAGCTGCCTAAGAGTTGGTTTGCGAGCCTGCGCGCAGCCGGCGTGGAAACGGCGATCTTCAGTCCACTGCTGGCACGCAAGACCCCGGGTCCGCGCAATTTGCGCAACCACCGGAAATGGGCGGTTGCCGACAACTCAATCTTGTGGGCAGGCGGACGCAACCTTGCGGCAGAGTACTTCTGTGGAACGGAGGATGTGCCGCCATGGCTCGACCTGTCGTTCGATCTCACGGGACCGGTGGCGGCGTCGGCGGCCGCTCAATTCGAGGCGGACTGGTCCGCCGCCGGCGGCGATCCCGCCGCTCGTATCGGCGTACCGGCCGGCGATGCGCGGCGCGACGGCCAGCCGGTCCGCACCTCTCCAGATGCCGACGTCACCGCGGGCCGGGCCCAGTTCCTGCCGAGCGGGCCCGATCAGACCGAGGACACGGTGTATGCACTGCTGGTCGATGCATGCTTTCACGCGACGCAGCGCATTCTCGCCGTCACGCCCTACTTCCTGCCGGACGCTGTTTTGGAAGCGGCCTTGCGCCTGGCCGCGCGGCGCGGCGTGAAAATCGATTTGGTCATTCCGTTGAGGTCGAATCATCGCTTGGCCGACTTTGCGCGCAATCGGTCGCTGCGCGCGCTGGGGGCGGCGGGAGTGTCGATTCACCTGCTGCACACCATGAATCATGCCAAGGCGGTGGTATTCGACCGGAGCATTGCACTGTGCGGCTCTCCGAATCTCGACTCGCGCAGTCTCTTGCTCAACTACGAATCGGCAGTGGTGTTCTACGGCACCCAAGAAATAGAGTGGCTGGCTCGCTGGATCGGACAGCTGTTTGCGGATGCGCACATCTTCGATCATCGCGCACCGGGATTGTGGCGCGATCTGTGGGAAGGGCTGCTGTTGACCATCGCCTATCAATTATGAGCCGATCGTGCCGCATTATCGATCTGCCGCAGGTCGCGATAGTATGTGTCCGAGGAATCGCCGCTTCGAAGGTGAATCTAAAATCCGGGTGATGAGTGGAATTCAAGGATTATTACAAAGTGATGGGAGTGCCGCGGGATGCCACCGAGGCGCAAATCAAGCAGGCGTATCGCAAGCTTGCGCGCAAATACCATCCGGACGTCAGCAAGGAAAAGGACGCCGAGGCTCGATTCAAGGAAGTCGGCGAAGCGTATGAGGTGTTGAAGAGTCCGGAAAAGCGCGCCGCGTACGATCAACTGGGATCGGGTCCTCGTCCCGGCGAGCAGTTCCGTCCCCCTCCGGACTGGGGCGCAGGCTTTGAGTTCAGCGGCCCAGGGCCCGGCGCTGGTTCCGGTTTTGCGGATCACAGCGATTTCTTCGAAGCGTTGTTTGGCGCCGCAGGAGCGGCACGCCGCGGCCGCCGTGGCATCGACCCGGGGCGCGGCGAGGACACCCATGCCAAAGTGATGTTGGATCTGGACGCGGCGCTCAATGGGGGTTCGCGAACCTTCACGCTGCGGATTCCGGAAATCGACGCGACCGGGCACATTACCTCGAAAGAGCGGACGCTCAACGTGCAGATCCCCAAGGGCATCCTCCCCGGTCAAAGCATTCGGCTGGCCGGTCAAGGAGGCCGTCCGCCCGGGGAGGGCACCCCCGGCGACCTTTACATCGAAGTCGAATTCGAACCGCATCCGCTGTATCGGCTCGACGGCCGCGACTTGTATCTCGAATTGCCGGTGGCGCCGTGGGAAGCTGCGCTTGGTGCGACCGTGAAGACCCCGACACCGACGGGCACCGTCGATCTGAAGATCCCGGCCGGCGCGCATGCGGGAAGCAAATTGCGGCTGAAGGCTCGCGGCATCCCCTGCTCAACGCCCGGCGACTTTTACGTGGTGCTGCAGATCGCGCTGCCCGCCGCCGACGATGAGCGCGCCAAGGCCGCCTACCGCGCAATGGCCACCGCCATGCCGTTCAATCCCCGCGCCAGCCTCGGAGTGTAAACAAATGCCATTGCCCGATGCAGAGCCGCTGTCCGGCGAAATCGTCGAGGAAACCATCGTGCTCAGCGTGACGGATCTGTCGCGCATGATGAGCGTCGAGGAACGGCACATCGTCGAATTGGTGGAGGAAGGCGTGCTCAGCGTACTGCAAATCGATGCCTCCGAGTGGCGTTTCAGCGGTGCGGCGCTGCGCCGCGCGCGTATTGCGCTGCGTTTGGAGCGCGACTTGGGCGTCAACCTCCCCGGTGTGGCTCTCGCTCTCGACTTGTTGGAGGAACTCGAGCGATTGCGCCGCGAACGCGAGACCGCGCGCCGATGAGCGTTCTCGAATCCGACGCCCTCGTCTTCTTCGGCGCCACCGGAGATCTGGCGTTCAAGAAGATATTTCCCGCGCTGCACGCCATGGTGCAACGGGGAGGGCTTGAAATTCCGATCATCGGCATGGCGCGCGCCGGCTGGAATCTCGAACGGCTGCGGGACCGCGCACGCGCGAGTCTGGAAAACGCCGGCGAATTCACTGCGGAGAGTTTCGCGAAGCTGTCGGCGCAGCTGCGCTACGTCGACGGCGATTACCAGGACCCGCAAACCTATCGGACGCTGCGCAAAGAGCTGGGTCTCGCGACCCGCCCGATCCATTACCTGGCCATTCCGCCGAGCATGTTTGCCAGCGTGGTCAAGGGGCTCGCGACATCCGGCTGCGCGCACAACGCGCGGGTGATCGTCGAAAAGCCGTTTGGCCGCGATTTGGCGAGCGCGCAGGCGCTTGACGATACGCTGCACGAAGTATTCCCCGAGGAATCCATCTTTCGGATCGATCATTATTTGGGCAAGGAGGCGGTGCAAAACCTGCTGTACTTTCGCTTCGCCAACACCTTTCTCGAACCCATTTGGAACCGTCAATACGTCAACGACGTGCAGATCACCATGGCCGAGTCCTTCGGTGTGCAGGGGCGCGGCGGCTTTTACGAGGAAGTGGGCGCAATCCGCGATGTGGTTCAAAATCATCTGCTGCAGGTGATCGCGCTGCTGGCCATGGATCCGCCGGTGGGCCATGAGCATCAGGCCCGGCAGGCGGAAAAATTGCGGCTTTTCCGCGCCATGCGGCCCCTCGACCCGAAGGAGGTGGTGCGCGGGCAGTTTCGCGGCTATCGGGACGAGAAGGGCGTGGCGAAGGATTCGCAGGTGGAGACCTTTGCGGCGCTGCGCTTGCATATCGACACCTGGCGCTGGGCGGGCGTGCCGTTCTACATTCGCACGGGCAAGTGCCTGCCGGACACGGCCACCGAAGTCATCGTCACTCTCAAGGCGCCGCCGCTGGCGATTTTCGATTCCGCCGACGCCATGCCGTGCAACTATTTTCGACTTCGGCTCAGCCCCGAGGTCGTTATCGGTACCGGCGCACTGGTCAAGCGCAACGGCGAGGAGATGCGCGGCGAGCCCGTCGAACTCATTGCGCGCCACCGCCCGCAGAGCGAAAAATCCCCGTACGAGCGCCTGCTCGGCGATGCCGTGCGCGGCGATACCTCGCTATTCACGCAGGACGCCTGTGTCGAAGCCGCGTGGCGCGTCGTCGATCCCGTGTTGAGCGACCCATCGCCCGTGATGAGCTACGAGCCCGGCACCTGGGGTCCCGCGGCGGCCGCGGGGGTGATGGGCGGCGACGAGACCTGGCATGACCCGAAACCCGAAGCCACCTCGCCGTGCTGACCGATGATGTCGTGTTCTTGCTCGACGTGGACAACACATTGCTGGACAACGACCGCTTCGGCGCGGACCTTGGAGACCGATTGGCGCAGGCGTTCGGCACCGACGGTCGGGAACGCTATTGGGCGATATTCAACGCTCTTCGCGAGGAATTTGGGGTCGCCGATTATTTGGGCAGTTTGCAGGCGTTTCGCACCGGCCTCGACGGCGATCCGCAGCTGTTTGAGCTGTCGGAGTTTCTTCTCGAATATCCGTTCGCGGACCTGCTCTATCCGCAAGCGTTGGCAGCCGTCGGTCATCTCGGCGCCATGGGCCGACCGGTCGTCCTGTCGGACGGGGACGTGGTCTTCCAGCCGCGCAAAATCAGGCGCGCCGGCATCCGGGATGCGGTCGGGGGCCGGGTACTCATCTACCTGCACAAGGAGCGGGTATTGGACCGCGTCCGGCAGCATTACCCAGCGGCGCACTATGTGATGATCGATGACAAGTCCCATTTGTTGGCCTCGATGAAGAGCGCCATGGGCGGGAAGCTGACCACGATATTCGTGCGTCAAGGGCACTATGCGCTGGCCGCAGGGTCAAACTCCGTGCAGCCGCCGCCGGACCGGGTGATCGAACGCATCGGCGAGCTGACGACTCACGATTTGTCCGATTTCGAGGTGCGACCATGACGATGACGCGAAACTTGCACGATTTGGGGCAGAGCCTGTGGCTGGACAATATCACCCGCGAACTGCTCGACAATGGCATACTGCAAAGGTACATGAACGAACTGTCGATCACGGGCCTCACCTCGAATCCGACGATCTTCGACGAGGCCATCGGCGGCTCATCGCTGTACGACCGCAGCATTCGACAAAAGGGCCGCTCCGGACTGTCCGGCGAAACCTTGTTCGTCGAGTTGGCGCTCGAAGATCTGCGCCGCGCCGCCGATTTATTTCGGCCGGTGTTCGATCGCACCGGCGGCATCGACGGCTGGGTGTCGATGGAAATATCGCCGTTGCTCGCCGATGACACGCAAGCGACCGTCGCGGCGGCGCGCAACATCCACCGGCTTGCCGACCGGCCCAATCTGTACGTCAAGATTCCGGGCACGCCGGCCGGCTTACCCGCGATCGAGGAAGCCGTCTTTGCCGGCGTGCCGATCAACGTCACGTTGCTGTTCTCGCGCGAACAATACCTGGCGGCGGCCGTCGCTTATATGCGCGCCATCGAGCGGCGCATCGCTGCGGGACTCGATCCGCGGGTAAGTTCGGTCGCTTCGCTGTTCGTAAGCCGCTGGGACAAGGCCGTCGCCAATCGGGTCGGCCAGGACCTGCGCAATCGATTGGGCATTGCCATCGCGATGCGGACCTATCGCGCGCATTGCGAGCTCCTGGCGGGAAAGCGCTGGCGCGCCATCGCGGCGGCCGGGGCTGTCAAGCAGCGCCTGTTGTGGGCGAGCACCGGCACCAAGGATCCGCAGGCGTCGCCCAGCCTTTATGTCGAGGCGTTGGCGGCGCCCGACACCATCGACACCATGCCGGAGAAGACGCTGCTGGCATTCTCCACGCAGGGGCAGATCAAATCGGTCATGCCGGCCGACGGCGGCGATGCGGAGACCGTATTGCAGCGTTTCGGCAGCGCGGGAATCGACGTGGATGCGCTCGCCTCGACGCTGCAAATCGAAGGTGCAGCATCCTTCGTCAAGTCTTGGAGCGAACTCATGCGCAGCATCGCCGACAAGAGCGCGGCGGTGACCACATCATGAGCGCGGGTATCGACCCATTGGCCGGTCAGCCCGCCCCGGCGGAGCGCTTGGTGGACGTGCCGCGATTGATAACCGCCTATTTCAGCGAGCGCCCGGATCCCGCGGTCAATGCACAGCGAGTGGCCTTCGGCACGTCCGGTCATCGCGGCAGTTCGTTCGAGTTGAGCTTCAACGAATCCCATGTGCTTGCGATCACTCAGGCCATTTGCGACTACCGTAAGCAACACGGCATCGACGGCCCGCTGTTCATCGGCTTCGATACCCACGCGCTGTCGATACCGGCCTTCACCACCGCGCTCGAAGTGCTGGCGGGAAACGGCATCGAGACGATGACGGCGGCGGGCGATGAATACACGCCGACCCCCGCCATTTCGCATGCCATCCTGACCTATAACCGTGGGCGCACGGCCGGTCTTGCCGACGGCATCGTGATCACCCCGTCGCACAATCCGCCGGACAGCGGCGGATTCAAATACAACCCCCCGGACGGCGGGCCAGCGGACACCAAGGTAACCGCCTGGATGGAAGCACGCGCCAACGAGCTGCTGCAATCGGGCTTGAAAGGCGTCGTCCGTCTGAGCTTCGCGCAGGCGCGGCGCGCCGCCACCACGCATGCGCACGATTTCATGAATTCCTACATCGCCGACTTGGCCAATGTCATCGATCTCGAACTCATCCGCGATGCGCGCATTCGCATGGGCGTCGATCCTCTCGGAGGGGCCGGCGTGCACTACTGGTCCCGCGTGGCCGATCGCTACCGGATCGACCTGCACGTGGTGAACGACACGGTCGACCCCACGTTCCGGTTCATGTCGCTCGACTGGGACGGCAAGATTCGCATGGATCCCTCGTCACCGTACGCGATGCACCACCTCATCGCCCTCAAGGACAAGTACGACATCGCGTTCGCCTGCGATACCGACCACGACCGTCACGGCATCGTGACCGCGAGCGGCGGTTTGCTGCCGCCGAATCATTACCTGTCGGTGGCCATCGATTATTTATTTAGGCACCGGCCATTGTGGAAGCCGCAGGCCGGCATCGGCAAAACCGTCGTGAGCAGCGCCATGATCGACCGGGTCGCCGCACGGCTCGGGCGTCGGATGTACGAGGTCCCGGTAGGGTTCAAGTGGTTCGTCGCCGGACTCCTCTCGGGCGATCTTGGATTTGGCGGCGAAGAAAGCGCCGGGGCCTCCTTCTTGAGGTTCGACGGCGGCGCGTGGAGCACCGACAAGGACGGAATAATACCGGCGCTGCTGTCCGCCGAGATTACCGCGCGCAGCGGCCGCGATCCGGCGCAAGGCTACCGTGCCATGGCGCGCGACCTGGGCGAGCCGTTTGCCGATCGCATCGATGCGCGCGCCACGCCTGAACAGAAAAAGAAGCTCGGTAAAATCGATCGCACACAGGTTCGCAGCACTGAACTGGCCGGTGAACGCATCGATCAAATTCTCACTCACGCACCGGGCAACAATGCCTCCATCGGCGGCGTCAAGGTCTGTGCGCCCAGCGGTTGGTTCGCCGCCCGGCCGTCCGGCACCGAGGATATTTACAAGATTTACGCCGAGAGCTTTCGCAGCGAAGCGCACTTGCGCGAGATCTTGAGCGAAGCGCAGATCATCGTCGATGCCTCTTTGGCGGGAGCATAAAGCGGCGCCGCAAAGCGCGCTTTGCGGCAACCCAGCGTTTGATGCCCCAGCACGCGCCAAGCGACGCCCCGCCAGACGAGGCTCCGCCAGGCGAGGCTGCGCCGTCGGCGACCGCCAAGCGGCTGCTGCCCTGGTTGGTCGCAGTCGGCTTTTTCATGGAATCGCTCGACACGACGATTCTCAACACCGCGGTGCCAGCGATCGCCCACGCGCTCAACGTCGCTCCCTTGAGCATGAAGGCGGTCCTCGCGAGCTATACGCTGAGCCTGGCGGTCTTCATTCCGGTCAGCGGTTGGATGGCCAATCGCTTCGGCACTCGTCGCGTGTTCGCGTCGGCGATCGGAATATTCACGCTCGGCTCGTTCCTGTGCGGCATCTCGACCAATATCCATTTATTGGTGGCCTGTCGAATTCTGCAGGGTTGCGGTGGCGCGATGATGCTGCCGGTCGGACGGCTCACCATGGTACGCACATTTGCCAAATCGGAATTGATCCGCGCCATGGGCTTCGTCGCCATCCCCGGCCTCGTCGGCCCGATGCTCGGTCCGCTGATGGGCGGACTGATCATCGGCTACTTTCACTGGAGCGTCATTTTCTTCGTCAACATCCCAATTGGGTTCGCCGGATTGATTCTGGTGTACCGGCACATGCCGAATTATCGGGCCGCGCGCAACTACCCCCTGGATATCGTCGGATTGGTGCTGTTCGGCACCGGAATCTCGTTGCTGTCCTATGTGCTCGAGGTATTCGGCGAGCATACCTTGAGCGGCCGGGAAATTGCGGGGCTTCTGGCGATATCCGCCGCTCTGCTCGCCGCCTATGGCCTGCATTCGGTCCGCCATGCCCACCCGCTGCTGCGGCTCGGTCTGGCGCGAATTCGCACCTTCCGGGTGGCAATATCCGGCAATATGCTGACGCGGCTGGGAATAGGCGGTTTGCCCTTTTTACTGCCGCTGCTCTATCAGGTGGGCCTGGGACTCACGCCCATTCAATCCGGCTTGATGATCATGCCGCAGGCGCTCGCCGCGATGAGCCTGAAGCTCACTCTGCCGCACATATTGAAGCGATTCGGCTACCGCCGGGTGTTGATCGTTAACACCGTGATGCTCGGGCTCATGATGATGCTGTTCGCGACCATCGATTTAGGCACGCCCCTGTGGGTGATCGCGCTGCAGGCCTTCGTCTACGGCTTCTTCACGTCGACGCAGTACACCAGCATGAACACCCTCGCCTACGCCGACGTGGATCAGGACCAGGCGAGCGGCGCCAGCACCATCGCGAGCACCGTGCAGCAATTGGCGGTGAGTTTCGGTATCGCCTCCGCCTCGCTCGCTGCCGCTCTGTTCATACCGGACCATACTCATGCGGGCGCCGCGCAAATGATTCACGGCATACATCTCGCGCTGCTGCTGCTCGGCGCGTGGACCATCGTCTCGACTCTCGTATTCTACGAATTGAAGTCCGGCGATGGGGAGGCCATCAGCAGCCACAAGGCCGGCCTGTCCGCCGACTAGCCGCAACCGGCGGCAGGCGGGGCCGGCACGGCGCGCCTTGCGGCCCGCTATTCCTCTTTTTTGACCGCGTGGCCGCCGAATTGATTTCGCATCGCCGCCAGCAGCTTGTCCGCAAAGGAATCGGTATCGCGCGAGCGCAATCTTTCGAGCAGCGAGGCGGTGATGACCGGCGCCGGCACGCCGAGTTCGATCGCCTCCGCCACGGTCCAGCGTCCCTCGCCCGAATCGGCCACATACGGCGCGATCCCATGCAGCGTGGGATTTTTGCCGAGCGCATCGGCGGTCAAATCCAGGAGCCACGAGCGCACCACGCTGCCGTAACGCCAAATATCGGCGATCTGGCGCAGGTCGAGCTCGAATTCGCTCTTGTGCTGCAAAATGGACAAGCCTTCGGCGTAGGCCTGCATCAGACCGTACTCGATGCCATTGTGGATCATCTTGGTGTAGTGTCCGGAGCCGACCGCACCGACTCGGCCCCAGCCCTTGTCCGGCGCCGGCGCCAAGGTCTCGAATATCGGGCGCAGGCGCTCGACCACGGCCTCGTCGCCGCCGATCATCAGGCTGTACCCCTCCGCGAGGCCCCACACACCGCCGCTGGTGCCGGAATCGACGAAGTGGATCTGCCGGGCGGCGAGCGCTTGCGCGCGGCGCTGCGTGTCGTGGTAGTTCGAATTCCCGCCGTCCACCAGCGTATCGCCCGCGGACAACAGCGGCGTCAGGGCGCTGATCGTGTCGTCGGTGATCGCGCCGGCGGGCACCATCAGCCACAAGATTCGCGGGGCCCGCAATTGTGCGACCAACTCTTCCAGCGACGCGGCCGATTGCGCGCCCTTCTCTTCGATCGATCGGCGCGCCGCGACCATCGGATCGAAACCGATCACGCGGTGACCGCCGCGCAGCAAGCGCTGCGCCATGTTGGCGCCCATTCGCCCGAGACCGATCATCGCGAGTTCCATGGCATTCACTTGAATCGCACGCAGGCTTGGACGGCCAGTATAGATCCCGCCGCGTGCCAACGGAAACGGCCCGAAGCCCGGACGGGCTTCAGTCGTTCAGGAAAATGGTGATGCTCGATGCGCCCTGGGTATACGTGGTGGTCGTGTAGGGGCCGATTGCGGTCATGCCGGTCGCCAATACGCTGCCGTTCAGCTCCGTCTGCAGCTGCGTAATGAAGGCGGCGAAAGTGACGAAACTCTCGAACGTGCCGCTCACCGAATGCCCGATGATGAACACCATGTTCGAGCCCGCCGTATTCGGCACAATCACGGGATCGGAGGCGATGCCGACGATGTTTATTATCTGCGCGCCGTCTTGAATCTCATGCCGCGCGCCGATGCTGCTGTTGCGCGCGTCGACGGTGATTTGCGACGTGTCATAGGAGGCGAAGGGGGCCGGCGTTCCGCCGCTCCAGTCGAGAACCAGCTCGGCATTGATCGTCGTATAATCGAGCAGCGTCGAGGCGTTAAAATCCGGGGGTGCGGCACCGAACGGCGCCACCAGGCCGGACACTTCGACCGGCAATCCCGCGGTCGAATTGGTCAAGCCCAGCGTGCCGGTGGTCACTTGGTAGGTGGCCACGCTCGCATCGTCGCCCACCGACGGGCCGGTGCCCGCGAAATCGAAGGCGCCCGCCAAGCGGCCGCCCAGCCAAGTCAGGCTGAGGGACAGGGTTCCCGTGCCTTGCAGCGTCACAATGCCCGAGGCGCTCGTGGTCCCAAGCCGGGCGCGGCCCGCGATCGCATCCAATGTGAGATTTCCGGAATTCAAGGCGCTCGCCGTGCCGAAAGCGTAGATCAGCGAACCGATCGAGATCTGCTGGGTGCCGTTCGCCTCGACGCTGGCGGCGCCGAACTCGGTCACTTGAGTGTCGGCGCCGATGGTGATGGTGGATGTTCCGGGTACGAAGGTATTGGTCCCGCTATCGCTCAGCAACGTCGCATCCTCGACCGTGAACGTATCGCCTTTTCGGCCCGACACGATGCCCGAGACACGATCGAAGCCCCCGCCTTGAACGCTGCTGCCGGCCAGCACCTGCGTAGCCGCGAACGACACGTTGGTCGCGTTCGTGGTCGTGTTCGTGTTGTCGACGGTGGTCGTCGGCGTGGAGCCATTGGCGCAGGTGCTGACGCCGTTGATGGTCGTCGGTGTGGAACCGTCGGAGCACGTGGTAACGGTGGTGCCGCTGCTCGTCGGCGTGGAACCATCGGCGCACGTGGTGATGCCGTTGGTGGTCGTCGGCGTGGAGCCGTCCGCACAGGTGGCCGTGCCGTTGGTGCTGCTCACGTTAAAGGAGCCGAACGCCACCGTCATGACGCCGGGACTCAGGGACGCCAGAGTGTTCAGGCCCGCCGTGCCGGTGGATGGCGTACCGTTGATTTCATACGTGGTCACCGTACTCGGTGAAATATTGAGCGGTCCGGCCTCCACGGTCGGAAAATCGAAGGGAGCGATGCCGGTGCTGAAAAACGTCTTCGCCGTATTGACGCCGGCGAGCGGACCACGGATGCGAACCGTTTTGGTGTCGATCGGACTCGCACTTGCGGCCATCAGCGGTGTGACCGTCACGGTTCGTTGAGCCAAGTTGACGAGGTTCGACGCCGCCAAGTTGAAATCCAAGCTGAGGCGCGAGGTGTTGTGGCGAGTAATGTTCAGTTGATTGCTGGGATCGAGATTCAAGGTGAGCGTAACCTGGCCCAACGCTTGCCCGCTCGTTGTCAAGGGCGTGAGCGCGACCCCGTTGACGCTGCCGTCGTCGTAAACGATCTCGGCAGAACTGTAATCCACCGTGACCACCGCCTGCGAATAATTCCCCCCGGGAACCACCACGGCGTCGAGCACTTCGCTCAAATTCACCAATTTCGATAAATCCACCGTGGTGCCCGAGGGCAGTACGGTCGATGTCGTCCGGCCGTTGGCTTTTTGCAGCTGAATCGAGGCGAGGCCGACCCGATAGGTCAGGAACACGTCCGTCGACGGCGTCGATGTCAGCGTGACCACGGCGGTGCCGTTGCAGGCGGCGAGCGCGATCAGCACCAGGGCGGCGAGTGGCGCCGACGCCCAGCGGCACCAAAGAGCGGGTGCCGCTCTCTCAACCGGGAAGCAACAGGGTTTCCTCACAAAGCCGGACCTCTCGCAATGCGAGATATTGTCGGGCTATTTTACCCCCAGGAGAAGCGCACCCCAGGCAAAGATCTGTGAAGCCGCGCGAGAATCGCCAGGCCGCGTCGCCGGCTTGCGACAGTTCCCGATCGAGGCAGGCAAGCTCGCACCGGCATGCCTCAAGTCGGTGCGCCTATTTCACGGGCGCCGGTTCCGCGGGGACATCGGGCGCGGCCGGTACCGAGGCCCGCCGCTGCTGCTTCGCGTCCTGGCGAGCTTTTCGTGCAGCCTCTTTTTGCTTCTTCGCCTGACGGTAATTCGGCTTGGCCAACTTAACTCTCCTCGAACCATAGCGGTAATTCGATCTTAACTCTGCCTTTGGAGAAACGCGAACCGGTAAGCGATTCGAACCGCCGCCAGGCGCGACCGGCGGCAAATCGGCCCTATTCAAGACACGCGTTGATAAGATGCCGACACATGGCAAATTCGCCTCAAAGAGCCTGGATCGAGTCCGCGAGTCTCGGGCTCGCCATTCTTTCGTTCATCAACCTTTTCAACTATCTCGACCGCTACGTGGTATCCGCGTTGGTCGAGAGCTTGAAGCACTCCGAACTCGCGCTGTCGGACGCCAATTTGGGCTCGCTGATGTCGGGTTTTTTGATCGTGTTCACGCTGGCGGCGCCGATCTTCGGCTCGCTCGGCGATCGGGGCTCGCGGCCGCGACTGATCGCCTTCGCGGTCGCATGCTGGAGCGTTGCGACGGTGCTGTCCGGTTTTGCCGGAAGCTTCGCGGCGCTGTTCGCGGCGCGCGCGTCGGTCGGGGTCGGCGAGGCGGCCTACGTCACGATCGTGCCGAGCCTGTTGGCCGACTATTTTCCGCGCGGGCAGCGCGGTCGGGTCATGGCGATCTTTTTCTGCGCCATCCCGGTGGGCTCGGCGCTCGGCTACGTGATCGGCGGTTTGATCGACGTGCATTTCGGATGGCGCATGGCGTTTTTTGTCGCGGGGGGTCCGGGTCTGATACTCGCGGCGCTGTGCCTTGGATTACGCGATCCGCCGCGCGGCAGCCAAGACCTGCAATCGGCTCCGGCCGCCGCGCGGACGGCCTTCGCCGAGGCGGCCTCAGCGCAGCCGACGTCGGCAACCTCGGCGACTTACCTGAAATTGCTGCGCAACAAGCCGTACGTGCTCACCATACTGGGGTATGCCGCCTACACGTTCGCACTCGGCGGGCTCGCGTTTTGGATGCCCGCGTTTCTCGAGCGGGTGCGCGGCATACCGCGCAGCCAGGCGACGGTGAGCTTTGGGGCGATCGTCGTGATCACCGGGTTCATCGGTACCTTCGCCGGCGGTTGGCTCGGAGACTATTACGCCCGGCGTTCGAAGCAGGCTCATCTTTGGATTTCCGCGATAGCGACCTTGATCGCCGCGCCGTTCGCCTGGTTGGCTTTGACCACGGGCTCGACCTCCCTGTATCTCGTGTGCATGATCATCGCGCAGCTATGCATGTTCCTGTCGACGGGACCGATCAACGCCTCGATCGTGAATTTGGTTCGGCCGACTGAACGGGCCTCGGCCAATGCGCTCGGCGTGTTCGCGATTCATTGTTTTGGAGATGTTCCCTCGCCCTGGCTGATCGGCAAAATTTCGGACGTGTATTCCTTGGCGCAGGGGGTCAAGATCGTACCGGTCGCGATCCTGATCTCGGCCGGAATATGGGTCTGGGCCGCGCGCGCCCAGCGTTCGTCCGGCGACACCGGCGGCGGCGGCTTGTCCGCCCCGGCTAGTCTCGGGCCCGGTTGATCTCGGCAAATTGGCGGTCGAAATCCGCGCGATTGACCATGTCCTCCAGATCCGCAGTCAACTTGCGTTGCCAGTTCGGGTACTCCTGATGCGTGCCGGGCACGTTCACGGGATCCTCCATTCCCAATAGGTCCTCGATCTGCAGCGCCACCAGCGCCGTCTTGGAACGCGCCAGATACACGTGCAGCGCGTGCGCGAGCTCGAGGGTGAACGGTTGCGCGGATGAGTCCGCGACACCGGGTGCAAGCCCCTGGTCGCGCAGCGCGGTGAGCAGCGCCGCGCGATCGTGCTCTCGTTCGCGCTCGATATCGTCGGCCATCTCGACGCTCGGGTACAGATGCAAGCGCCGCCGCAGCTCGATGTCGCGCCCCTCCCAAAAGCCGCGCAAGGTCGGCAGGTCGTGAGTGGTCGCGGTGGCGAGCGCACGGCGCACGAATTCCTCGGGACGGCGGAATCGGCCGTCCTGCTTTTCGAATAACAGCACTTTGTAATGGTAGAGCCCGAATTCGGGCATGGCATGGCGTACCTCGTCCGGCACGACGCCCAAATCTTCGCCGACGACCATGCAGTCGCTGCGCGAACTTTCGAGCGCCAACGCGGTGAGCAGCGAGCGCAATGGATAATGAACGTACGCGCCTTCGGTGGACGATGATCCCGACGGCACCCACCACAGGCGAAACAGCGACATCACGTGGTCCAATCGCAGCGCGCCGTAATAGCGCATGTTATTGCGGATCAGCGCGATGAAACCCTGCAGTCGCCGTGTTTCCATGACCAGTGGATCCGGCGGCGGTATTCCCCATCCCTGGCCTTTGTGCGCCAGCGGATCCGGAGGCGCACCGATTTCGGCACCCATGCGAAAGCCGCGCTGATCGGCCCAGGTCTCGGATCCGGACGGATGCGCGCCGACCGCATAATCGCCGTACAGCCCGACCGGCATGCCGAGCTCACGGGCCAGCGCCTGCGCACCGGCGAGCTGTTCGTGCGCCAGCCATTGCATGTACAGGTGAAATTCGATCTGCAGCGGATGTTCGTCCGCGAAGCACTGCGCGGCCGCCCCGACCGGGTCGCGGTACTCGACGGGCCAGCTCAGCCACCCGGAAGCCGTGTGCTGCGTCGTACGAAAGAAGTGATCCAGCGCATCGAACCGGGCATGCGTTTGCAGCTGCGAACCGCCCCTTTCGACGAAATCGCGAAAGGCGGCGGCGCGTGAGGTGCCGCGACCCAGGTGCCGCTCGCGAAACTCACGATGCAAAAGCTCGAGGATCTCGAATTTGACCTCGGCGGCGCCTCGATAGTCGACCTGCGGCGCCGCGCGCAGCTCGCTCAATCGGCGCGCGAATTGCTCATCGGCGACACACGAGCATGCGGCGGCGCATTCGCGAAACTCCGGCACCGCGGGCACCGAAATGTACAGCAGATTGAGGAAATGCCGGCTCGACGCGCTGTAAGGGCTCGCCCGCCCGGGGTCCGCCGGCGCGAGTGCGTGCAGAGGATTCAAGCCGATGAAACCCGCGCCGCGTGCCGCAAGCCAGCGAATCAAGCCCTGCAGATCGTTGAAATCCCCGATACCCCAGTTCTCGCGGGACCGCACCGCGTACAGCTGCACCGCAACGCCCCACAGGCGCCGTCCCTCGCGTATCGCGACCGGTTCGTAGCACTCGGTCGGCGATGCAATCAGCAAACAACGCGCTGCAGGGCCGGCGGCGATCGACAGCTCCAACTCGTGGTATCCGGCGGGCAGGTCGAGCGGCAATTCGAAGCGGCGGTGTGTGATCCAGGAGCCGTCGATTTCGCCGCGCCATGTTTCCGGGCAATCGGTGGTTGAAAGGTGGCCGGTACGCCGCTCCCCGCGCTCCAAGGCCAGCGCCCACCGGAGGCTGGCGCCAAAATCGCGCGCCATAATGTTCAAATCGAGCACGGCGCGCTTGCCGTGTACCGCGGCGATGGATGGCACAAGCCGGCGCTGCCTCTCGGCTTCCAATTGACCGATCTCGGCCGCCAGCGCCGCCGGATCTTCCGGGCTGCAGCCCATGGCGCGCAAGATGCCGGCCTTGGTCTCCAGTGTGAAGTAGCGCAGTTCGCCCCGGTAATCGTGGTAGGCCTCGCCGATACCGCGCAGCCGGGCCAGCCTGTCAATCAATGATGCGTCCAAGATCTCAACACTCCAGCAATGCGGCGCTGTTCGCTGCGAGCGGATAGGAAAGCCCCGCGCCGGGTCCCTGCCCCTCGGGGTCGGCGCATGCCGTGTCGAATCGGCAGATCCACCCATTGCCGGCCGGTGGCGCCGGCAAAACGAATGGCTGCTCGGCCTCGCCGGCATTGAACAGCAGCAACAATCGCGCCGCCGAATCGCTGCGCTTACCGAACCACGCGCCCAGGCAGCGCAACCCCGCATCCTGCCAATCGTCCGCCGTCATTTCCAAGCCTCGCGCGTGCAGCCAAGTCACGTCCTTGACCCGGGCGCGCGAGACCGCTCCCTTGAGAAAGGTTTCGCGCCGAAATTCGGCACGTCCGCGCCGCAAACCCGCGAGCAACCGCACGAAATCAAGCAAATCCCGGTTGGCCTCGCACAGCCGCCAGTCGACCCACGTGATCTCGTTGTCCTGACAGTACGCGTTGTTGTTGCCTTGCTGCGTGCGCGCGAATTCGTCGCCGCCTAGCAGCATCGGCACGCCCTGCGAGAGGTACACAGTGGCCAGAATATTTCGCATCTGACGTTTTCTCAGCGCGCCTACGGCGACGTCCTCGGTGGGCCCCTCGACGCCACAATTCCAGCTCAAGTTGTGGTGATGGCCATCGGCGTTGTTTTCGCCGTTCGCCTCGTTGTGCAGCTCATTGTAGGAGACCAGATCGTGCAACGTGAAGCCATCGTGTGCGGTCACGAAATTGATGCCGGCGGTCGGCTTGCGCCCGTCGTGGCGGAAGATATCGCTCGAGCCGGCGATCCGCTCGGCGAATTCACCGACCTTGCCGCTCTCGCCGCGCCAAAATGCGCGCACCGAATCGCGATATCGGTCGTTCCATTCCGACCAGCCGACCGGGAACCTGCCGAGCTGGTAGCCGCCCAATCCGACATCCCAGGGCTCGGCGATCAATTTGATGTAGGCGAGCGATGCTTCGTTGCGCAGCGCCGTGAAGAATGCGGATTCCGCATTGAAGCCGGAGGCGTCGCGCGCCAGCACGGTAGCCAGGTCGAAGCGAAAGCCGTCGACGTGCATCTCCTCGACCCAGTACTTGAGGCAGTCGATGATCAAAGCGCGCACCTGCGGGTGCTCGCAATTGACGGTGTTGCCGCAGCCCGTGAGATTCTCGTAGTGGCGTCCGTCGTGCATGAGCCGATAGTACGCCGAATTGTCCAGCCCTTTGAAGCTCAGGAACGGCCCGGATTCGTTGCCCTCGGCGGTATGGTTGAACACCACGTCGAGAATGACCTCGATGCCCGCCTGATGCAGCGCCTTCACCATGGTCTTGAATTCGACCACGGCATCGTCCAGCGCATACTCGTTGGCCGGCGAGAACCACGCGATCGGGTTGTAGCCCCAGTAATTTTTCAGGCCGCGGCCGAGCAGGAACGGCTCGCTCACGAAGGATTGGCAGGGCAACAATTCCACCGCCGTCACGCCGATAGACTTCAAGTGCTCGATGACCGGCGCGGCCGTAAGCCCGAGATACTTGCCACGCCACGCATCGGGTACCGCCGGATGCAGGCGGGTGAACCCTTTCACGTGCAGCTCATATATCACGGTATCGCGCCACGGCGTCGTCGGCGGCCTTTCGCCCTGCCAGTCGAAAGCCGGATCGATAATGCGCGAGCGCAACGGCAGAGCCGCGGATAGCTGGCGCGCGCAGGGATCGATCAACGCGACGGCCGGATCGAAGCGCTGACCGTTCTGCGACTCATTCGGCCCCTCCGCGCAAAAGGCGTAGAGGGCTCCCGGACCCGCGTGGCGCGGCGACAACAGGCCGTGCCAAACGTTGCCGGTGCGCGCCGGCAATTCGTAACGTGCCGATTCGGCGCCGCTCACCGCATCGAACAGACACAGTTCGATGCGCGTCGCGTGACTGGAGAACACCGCGAAATTGACGCCGGCCTTAGTCCAGGTCGCGCCCAGGGGTTGCGGCGAACCGGCTCGAATTGACTTTGCTATGTTCAAGATCCCGTGAAGAACATCGCGCCGAGCGGCGGCAAGTCGATCGTCAGCGCGTGGATATTTTCATGCAAGGATTCCGCCACCGTGTGCACCCGCAGCTGGTTGTTGTATCCGGAACCGCCGAAGCTGGCAGCGTCCGAGTCGAATATTTTGCGGTATTCCCCCGAATCCGCAACACGCAGCGTGTAGCGGTCCCGGGGCACCGGGGTTGCGTTGAACACGCACAGGATTGGTGCGCCCGCGTCCTGGCCGGTGCATCGGCGCTGGAATGCCCAGACGCTGGCTTCGGCATTATGTGAATCCACCCATCGGAATCCGTCGTAATCGCAATCGCTCCCATGCAATTGGGGACTGGCGAGGTACAGACGATTCAACTCGCGCACGCAGTCGCGCAATGCCTGATGCATCGGATCCTGCAGCTGCGGCCAATCGAGCTGTTCGTGCTCCCGCCATTCGTGGCGCTGGCCGAACTCGCAGCCCATGAACAGCAGCTTCTTGCCGGGATGCGCGCACATGTAGGCGCAAAATAGGCGGAAATTCGCGCGCTTCTGCCACTCGTCGCCGGGCATCTTGCCGATCAACGAGCGTTTGCCGTGCACCACCTCGTCGTGGGATATGGGCAATATGAAGTTTTCCGACCAGGCGTATACGATCGAGAACGTGATGAGCTGATGATTGTACTGACGGTGCACCGGGTCGAGCGCCGCGTACCGCAGGGTGTCGTTCATCCAGCCCATGTTCCATTTGAAGTTGAAGCCGAGCCCGCCATGCTCGGGCGGCCGCGTCACGCCGTCGAACGCCGTGGATTCCTCCGCGATGGTGAGCACGCCGGGAAATGCGTGATGCACCGCGTTGTTCATCTGGCGCAGAAACTCGATGGCCTCGAGATTCTCGCGGCCGCCGTAGCGGTTCGGCAGCCATTCGCCCGCATTGCGGCTGTAATCGAGATAGAGCATCGAGGCGACCGCGTCGACGCGCAGGCCGTCGATGTGGTATCGGTCCGCCCAGAACAGCGCGTTGCCGACCAGGAAATTGCGCACTTCGTGCCGGCCGTAATTGAACACCTTGGTGCCCCATTCGTGGTGCTCGCCCAAGCGCGAATCCGCGTGCTCGTAGAGCGCGGTGCCGTCGAATTGCTCGAGTCCGTGGGCGTCGCGGGGGAAATGCGCCGGCACCCAGTCGAGGATCACGCCGAGGCCGGCCTGATGACAGCAATCGACGAAGTGCATGAAATCGCGCGGCGCGCCGTAGCGCGAGGTCGCCGCGTAGTAGCCGACCACTTGATATCCCCACGATGCGTCGAGCGGGTGTTCGGCCACCCCCATCAATTCCAGATGCGTGTAGCCCATGTCCTTCGCATACGGAATCAGCTGTTCGACCGCCTCGAGCCAGCTTATGAACGGCGGTTGCCGCTCATCCCACGGCCGCCGCCACGAACCCAAATGCACTTCGAAGGCGTTGAGCGGCCTGCGCCGCGGATCGACCCGGCCGCGCATCGCCATCCATTCGCCGTCGTGCCAGGTGTGATCGTCGAGGCAGGTCACCAGCGAGCTGTTTTGCGGACGCAGCATCATGGCGAAGCCGTACGGATCGGCCTTGAGGAACAGGCGTCCATCGCGGCCCCGGATCTCGTACTTGTATTCCGTGCCGACCCCCAGCTGCGGAACGAACAACTCCCACACGCCCGAGGAGCCGCGCGGTAGCAATACGTGAACCTCGCCGTTCCAGTGATTGAACGGCCCGACGACGCTGACGCGTTCGGCATTGGGCGCCCACACCGCGAAACGCGTGCCCTCGATGGCGCCGCGGTGCGTCGGATGAGCACCGAGCTTCTCGTAGATGCGCTGGTGATTGCCCTCGCCGAACAGATAGAGATCGAAATCGGTAATCTGTGCGTCGTTCAAAGGACCGGCCTGATGCCCCAAACGCGGTCCGCGTATTCGCGAATGCTGCGGTCGCTCGAGAAATAACCCATGTTGAGGCAGTTTATGACCGCTTTGCGGCTCCATTGGTCTTCGTCGGTGTACAGGGCATCCACCTGATCCTGCGCGGCAGCATACGCTGCGAAATCGGCAAGCACCAGGAACGGCTCGCCGTAGCTGAGCAGACGCTGCACCACCGGTTTCGCATCGTCCGGGCGATGCGGCGAGAAGAAGCCGGAATCGATGAGATTGAGCGTCGCCTGCAGCTCGGGATTCTCATCGAGCACCCGCCATGGCTGATAACCGCCTGCGCGCCTTGCGACCACTTCGTCCGCGGTGAGCCCGAAGATGAACAGGTTCTCGGCGCCCACATGATCGCGGATCTCGATATTGGCGCCGTCCAACGTGCCGATCGTCAGCGCGCCGTTGAGCGCGAGCTTCATGTTTCCCGTGCCGGACGCCTCCATGCCAGCGGTGGAGATTTGCTGCGACAGATCGGCCGCCGGCATGATTTTTTGCGCGAGCGACACGTCGTAATCCGGCAGGAACGCGACCCGCAACTTGTCACGCGCCAATTGGTCCGAATTGATGGTGCGCGCCACATTGTTGATCAGCTTGATGATGGCCTTGGCCATGGCATACCCCGGCGCGGCCTTGCCGGCGAAGATCACGGTGCGCGGCACGATGTGCGCGCCGGGGTTTTCGCGCAGGCGCCGGTAGCGCATCACCACGTACAGCAAATTCAACAATTGCCGCTTGTACTCGTGAATCCTCTTCACCTGCACATCGAACATCGAGTCGATGCTGATCTCGACGCCGGTGCGGCGCATCACTTCATCCGCGAGGCGCTCCTTGTTGGTGCGCTTGATCGCGCGAAAATGCCGGCGAAATTCCGGTTCGTCCGCGGCGCCGACCAACCGGCCGAGCTCCTCGAGATCGTTTTCCCACGCAGAGCCCAGGCGTTGCGTCAGCAGCGCCGCGAGGCCGGGGTTCGACTGCTTCAGCCAGCGGCGCACCGCAATGCCGTTGGTCACATTGATGAATCGATCCGGATACATCTCGGCGAAGCCGGCGAAAACGCTCTTGCGCATCAGATCGGAGTGCAGCTGCGCCACGCCGTTGACGCGGCGGCTGCCGATGACTGCCAAATGCGCCATGCGCACTCGGCGCTCGCTCTGCTCGGTGATGATGGACAGGCGCCGTTCCCGGTCCGGATCGTTCGGGAATCTCGCCGCAACCGACTGCAGAAAATCGCGGTTGATCAAGTAAATGATCTCGAGATGCCGCGGCAGCAGCCGCTCGAACAGACCGACCGGCCAGGTTTCGAGCGCCTCGGGCAACAAGGTGTGATTGGTGTAGGCAAATACGCGGGTGGCGATCTGCCAGCTCTCGGCCCAGGTCAAGCCATGTTCGTCGATCAGCAACCGCATCAATTCGGGGACCGCCAACGCCGGGTGGGTATCGTTCATTTGTATGGCGATCGCGTCGGGCAGCGACGCGAGCGTGCGCCCTTCGCTCAAATGCATCGCCAGCATGTCCTGCAGGCTGGCGCTGACGAAGAAGAACTGCTGCTTGAGGCGCAGCTCCTTGCCCTGCGGCGTGGAATCATCCGGGTACAGCACTCGGGATAAATTCTTTGCAGCGACTTGTTCGCGCACGGCCGCGGTGTAATCGCCCGCATTGAAGGCCTCGATGTGGAACGGCATAATGGCGCGTCCGGACCAGAGCCGCAGGTGATTGACCGTGGGGCTGCGGTTGCCCGGAATCAGCTGATCGAAGCCGATGGCATAGATATCCTCGGTGTCGACCCAGCGATGCGGTTCGCCCACTTGCGCGCCCGGCGGCGCCTCGCTGCGCCCACCGAAGTGCACGACGTAGCGCACGTTGCCGCGCGGAATCTCCCAGACATTGCGCAATCGAAGCCAGCTGCTCGCGATCTCGCGCTGCCCGCCGTCAGCCCCCACGACCTGCGTAAAAATGCCGTAGTCGTAGCGCATGCCGTAGCCGATGGCCGGGTACTGCAGGGTGGCGAGGGAATCCAGGAAGCACGCCGCCAGACGGCCCAAACCGCCGTTGCCCAAACCGGGGTCCACCTCCTGGGCGGCAATGTCATCGAGTTCGTGCCCCATGCTGCGCAGGGTCAAGCGCGCCTCGTGCACCAGATCGGCATCCAAGGAGTGCAAGGCGTTCAACAGCGAACGCCCGGGAAGGTACTCGACCGACAGGTAACACACGCGCTTGACGTGCGCATGTGCCACGCGGCGCTGCGTTGCGAGCCAGCGAAGCGACAACTCCTCGCGCACCGCGATCGACAGCGCATCGTAGATGTCGCGCGCCGTGGCCTGATCCGGATTCTTGCCCATGGCGCGCGTCAGACGATTGAGCAACGCCGCCTGCAGCATTCCGGGTTGAAGAGCGACGTTGGTGCGCGCCGCGATCTGCGTATCAATGTCATTCATATTAGGCGTTATTATAGGGTCGTTGGCCGGCCGCAGGCGCGCAAGCTGTCAATTATGGAGCATATGTTAATTTCTCCCAAACTTGCCATCGGCGTCGATGTCGGCGGCTCGTCGATCAAGGGCGCGCTCGTCGACCTAGACAGCGGCAAGTTCATGAGTGAGCGCTTCAGCACACCGACACCGGCTCACGACTCCATCGATACGCTGCTCCAGGCGCTCGCCTCGGTGGTCGCGAACGTGCCCGGCACGCATCCGGTGGGGCTCGCATTTCCGAGCGTCATCCTGGGGGGCGCGGTGCGCACGGCGGCCCATATCAACAAGGCCTGGATCGGGGTGCCGCTCGCGAAGATCGCCGCCGCGCACTTGCGTCGCGAGGTTGTCGCGATCAACGACGCCGACGCCGCGGGCATGGCCGAAATGCACTACGGCGCGGCGCGCGGGATACCCGGTACGGTACTGCTGCTCACCCTCGGCACCGGCATCGGCAGCGCGCTGTTCATCGACGGCCACCTCGTGCCGAACACCGAATTGGGTCACCTCGAAGTGCGCGGCCGCGAGGCTGAGCTGCGCGCCGCGGGTCGCATCAAGGTGGAGAAGAGCCTGAGCTGGGACGCATGGACGGACGAGCTCAATCTCGTGCTCCAGGAAATGCACTTGCTGCTGTGGCCGGATCTCATCGTCTTGTGCGGCGGCATCACCGACGAATCCGAGAAATTCATGGGTAAACTGCGCTGCCAGGCACGGCTGTGCGTGGGGGGGCTGCGTGCCGATGCGGGCATCGCCGGCGCCGCGTTGGCGACGACGCTCGCCCCCGCCGCACCCGCGACTGCGCGGCAATCATGAGCTGAGGAACCGTTGCGCGGAGTCTTGCTGATCGGGGGTTTGGCCTTGATTCTGGGCGGCTGCGTAACGCCGCGGCCGGGCGCCCACGGCGCCGCCTCACCCGCTGCCGCCAACGCCGGTATGGTGCCGGCCCCGTTGGACAGCCAGGCGCTGATGCTCGACAGCGCGGTCTCGATGCTCGGCCAGCCCTATCGATTTGGCGGCGCGGCGCCCGGCGGTTTCGACTGCAGCGGCTTGGTCGTATATGCCGCGGGCAGCGCGGGGATTCAACTGCCGAGAACCGCTCGGGAACAACTGCGCGCCGGCGTGCCCGTCGGTCGCCATGGCATCAAGGCCGGCGACCTCGTATTCATGCATCTCGCTCACAAGGAGCTGCACGTGGGCATCTCGATCGATGACGAACGCTTCATTCACGCGCCCTCCAGCGGTGGCTTTGTGCGGATCGATTCGCTCGCGGCGCCGCCCTACTCGACCAGCTTCGTCGGGGCGCGGCGCATAGTCGATGTTCCCGGCGAACCCGCGCCATAGGCGGCGCAAACTCAAGGCTCGGCTATAATCCCCGTAGTTCAATCAAAGGAAATCGGCATGAAACTATATTACTCTCCCGGGGCTTGCTCACTTTCCCCGCACATCGTTTTGCTCGAGACCGGCCTGCCCTTCACCGTGGAAAAGACCAATCTCAAATCGAAAAAAACCGAGAAGGGCACCGACTATCTCACCGTAAACCCCAAGGGGTCGGTACCCGCCCTGCAGCTCGACGACGGCCAGATACTCACCGAAGGTCCCGCGATCGTGCAGTATTTGGCGGATCAGAAGCCCGAGTCGGGATTGGCGCCGCGCGCCGGATCCCTGGAGCGCTACCGGCTGATGGAAATGTTGAATTACATCTCCTCCGAGGTGCACAAGAACTTCAGCCCCATGTTCAACCCGAACGCTTCAGCCGACTGGAAGAAGGCCGCGGTGGACAATCTGCACCACAGATTCGATTGGCTGTCGCGGCAGATCGGCGACAAGACATTCTTGATGGGCGATAAGTTCACGGTGGCGGACGCGTATCTGTTCACGGTGCTCAGCTGGTGCGGGCACGTCGGCATCGAACTCGGCAATTGGCCGGTACTCGCCGCCTATGTGGCGCGCGTGGGCCATCGCCCGAAAGTGCAGGAAGCGCTCAAAGCGGAGGGCCTCATTCACTAGGCCTAGCCCCGGCGCCCGCCGGTCCTAGCGCGCCGCGAAATCGACCGCCTCGCTGGCCACGGCGGCGAACTGCAGCGAGGCGAGGCGCGCATATAGCGGGCATTGCTCCAGCAATTCGGCATGCGTTCCCACCGCGATCTTGTGCCCGTGATCCATCACCACGATGCGATCCGCTTTGAGCACGGTCGCGAGGCGGTGGGCGATAATGATGGTGGTGCGTCCCTGCATGAGCTTTTCGAGCGCCTGCTGCACCAGCCGTTCGGACTCGGCGTCGAGCGAACTGGTGGCCTCGTCGAGCAGCAAGATCGGCGGATCCTTGAGGATCGCTCGCGCGAGCGCGATGCGCTGGCGTTGGCCGCCCGATAATCGGGTGCCGCGCTCGCCCAGGAACGTATCGTAGCCTTGCGGGAGTTTACCCAGGAATTCGTCCGCCGCCGCGGCGATGGCGGCGGCTTCGATTTGCGCCTCGCGCGCATCCGGCCGCCCGTAACGGATGTTCTCGCGTGCGCTCGCCCCGAACAGCACCGTGTCCTGCGGCACCAGACCGATTTGTGCACGCACGTCTTCGGGCCGCAGCTCGTCGAGCCGCACACCATCGATCGATACCCGGCCGGAATCCGGATCGTAGAAGCGCAGCAACAGCTGAAACGTCGTGCTCTTCCCGGCGCCCGAGGGGCCGACGAAAGCAATGGTTTCCCCCGGGGTTACGTCCAAGCTGAAATTGGCGAGCGCGAGGGTTTCCGGCCTCGACGGATAGTGGAAGCTGACGTTGTCGAAACGGATGGCGCCGCGCACCCGGGGCGGCAGAATCGCGGGCCGCGGCGGCGCACCGATGGCCGGTCGCGCCTGCAGCAGTTCCGCCAGCCGCTCCATCGCGCCCGCGGCACGCTGCATTTCGCCCCACATTTCAGTCAGCGCGGCGGCAGAGCTGCCGACGAACGCGGCATACAGCAGAAATTGAGCGAGTTGCCCTCCGGTCATGGTGCCGGCGAGGACTTGATGGGCTCCCAACCACAGGACATAGGTGATGCCGGCGAATACCAGCATGATACCGACCGCCGTCAATGCAGCCCGCACCCGGGTGCGGCGGATGGCGGCGGCAAAGCTGTCCTCGACCGCCTTGCGATAGCGCTCGCTTTGCAGTTCCTCCAAGGTGAACGCCTGCACCGTTTGGATCGCGTTCAAGGTCTCGCCGGCGAGCCCGCTCGTGTCCGCGATGCGATCCTGCGAGGCGCGGGACAGCCCGCGCACGCGGCGGCCGATGACGATGAGCGGTACCACCACCAAGGGAATCAGCACCAGGATGACGCCCATGAGCTTTGCGCTGGTAGCCCCCAGCATGATCAGCGCGCCGATCAGGCTCAAGGTGGAGCGCAGGATGATGGACAGATTGACGCCCGAAATGGACTGCACCACGGTGGTGTCGGTTGTGAGACGCGACAAGACCTCGCCGACCCGCGTGGTTTCGTAAAACAACGGGTCCATGCGGATGACTCGCCGGTACACGGCGGCACGCAAATCGGCAACCACGCGTTCGCCGACCCATGTCACCAGATAAAAGCGCAACGCGGCGAACGCCGCGAAAATGACGGCCGCCGCCAGAAATCCGATGAAAATCCGGTTGGTGGTGCCGGCGTCCTTGGCGGCCAGCACGTCGATGACGCGCCGCAGTGCCATCGGCAACGCGAGCATGGCGACGGTCGCAACCAGCAACGCACCCAAAGCCGCCGCCATCATGGCGCGATAAGGCCTGAGAAACGGCAACAACGCACGCAGAGGCGCAAGCGACTTGGCGCGCGGACGATCGGCGGTGGCACTCATGGGGTCATGATCCCATATCTGCGCCGGGGCCGTGCGCTTGCAGCATTGCATGGCGGCCTTTGCGCACGGCGCCTGGCCGGCGCCAGCTCGTTGCCTGAACGCAACCCCGGGGAATTACCTAGGCCGATTCAATTGCCTTTCGAAGCCCGGATCGCTATGGTGCGAAAGCCAGCGGCGAAATTAATAACTCACGTGCAGCATTGCCTGAATTTGTGAAATCTCCGGCAATGCAAGAGGGGTAGAATCATGCGGGCAATATCGCAAAATCGTTTGTTGCTTGTGCGAGACGTCCGTGCCTGGGCCGCGACCCTGACGCTAGCCGCTGCCATGGCGAGCGTATCTGGCCTCGCGTATGGGGCAAATGCCGCCGACACTGCACCGGCCGCCGCCCCCGAAGCGGCCGAGGTATCAGGCCCGCTGCAGGAAATCGTCGTTACCGCGACGCGCCACGAGGAGAGCTTGAGCAAGGTGCCGATCAGCGTCACCGCCTTGACCCAGGAAGCGATGGACGTGCGCGGCATCAAGGATATCTTGGATGTGGCGCGCTTCACGCCCGGCATCAATATCGACAATTCCGGCACCAATAACATCGCGATCCGCGGCATTGCCTCCACCGGCGGCGCCGGCACCACCGGCATCTATCTCGATGACACCCCGATTCAGATCCGCGCACTCGCCTTCAATCCCGACGACGCCCTGCCGCAGTCCTTCGATCTCGATCGGGTCGAGGTCCTGCGAGGCCCGCAAGGCACGCTGTTCGGCGCGGGCTCGGAGGGCGGCACGGTACGCTACATCACGACTCAGCCAAGCTTGACCCAGACCAGCATTTACAGTCGGAACGAAATTTCCAACACGCAAGGCGGAGTGCCGAGCTACGAGCTGGGTGTGGCGGCAGGCACGCCGCTCATCGATGGAACCCTGGGGGTGCGGGTGAGCGCCTGGTACCGCTACGACGGCGGTTACATCAACCGCATCGATCCGGTGTCGCTCGCCACCCTGCAAACCAATAGCAATTACACCCAGACCAAGCTGGTACGCATCGCGGCGGTTTGGGCGGTCTCGGACCAGTGGAAGGTGACGCCGAGCTATTTTTATCAGGATCGGTTCGCGAACGACGTGCAAGACTATTGGCCGCTCTACTCCGACCCGGGCAACGATCATTTCGTCAATGCCAACCCCACTCAGCGCACCGTTCCGGACACCTTTTACATTCCGGCGCTCAAGATCGAGGGCGATTTGGGCAAGGTCAACCTGATCTCGAACACCTCGTACTATCATCGCCAAGAGACGACCGGCTACGACGGCACACTCTATAATCTTGGGTTCTACCAGGCGCAGGGCTCCGCACCGGTATTTCCGTTGAGCTCATTCTTGCCCGGAGTATTTCCGTGGCTCGACGGCACCGGCCTGCACTTGCCCGCAGGCGCCACCAATTACCGCTCGCCCGCCTCCGTGCAGAACGGCCAGCAGAGCCTCACCCAGGAAATCCGCCTGCAGTCGGCGGATTTCAATGCGCCGCTGATCTGGACCACGGGCCTGTTCTTCTCCTACAACCGCCAGTCGTATCTCGAGCAGATCTACGATCCGATGTTGAACCAGCTGTCGCTCGCGGGCACGGGGCAGCCGTATACGAATTTCTTCTGCTACACCAACGCCGCCGGCGTGTGTGTTCCGGTAACCTACGATCCGCGCTTCCCGAATGACTCCTATTTCCTGCAGACTTTCGCCCAAGACAAACAGATCGCGTGGTTCGGCGAAGGGACTTACTCCTTTACCGATCAATTCAAGACGACGGTCGGGGTACGCTACTCCAAAACGAAATATTCCTTCAACACGCTGACCGGCGGGCCGCAGCTGTTCCTGCCGCCGCAAACCAACGGCGGCGACATCAAGGAGAACTCCTTCACACCGAGGGTGAGCCTGCAGTACCAGCACGATCCCCGGAACCTGTACTACTTCACCTACGCCAAGGGGTTTCGCCCGGGCGGCGCCAACAATCCGGTGCCGCAGGCGGCCTGCGGCACCGACTTCACCAACTTCGGCATCACGCAGGCGCCACCGACCTTCAGTTCCGACACCGTCGACAGCTTCGAGATCGGAGCCAAGAATAACTTCGACAATCGGGTGAAGATCGCGAGCAGCATCTATTACATCCGCTGGCACAACATCCAGCAGACGGTGGTGCCGCCCATCTGTCAGATCTCGTTCATTACCAACTTGGGTCAAGCGGTCGCCAAAGGCGCCGACATCCAGGGTGAAATAGCGCTGACCGACAGCCTCACCGCCGAAGTGTCCGCAGGCTACACCGATGCGCGCTATACCCAGGCCTCGCGGCTGTCGCCCTCGGAAACCACACCGATCGTCGCCAACGGCGATGCCATCGTCGGCCAGAGCGGCCAGCCGGGACCGCCCGTCACCGCCTCGATCGGACTCGAATACAAGTTCACGCTGTTTGAACGGGACTCGTTCGTCCGGGTCGACGATGAGTATCAAGGCCGACCCAAATGGAGTGGAGCCAGCCAGGATCCCGGCACGCTGCAGTTCGATTCGGCGAACTATCCGCTGTCCTCCACCAATTTTGCGTCGGCGCGCGGCGGCATGAAATTCGGTGCGCTGCAGGTCGAGGCGTTCGTCGACAATCTCACCAACACGCACACCATCACCAATTACGAATGGTCGATTGATCCCTCGGTGCCCGGCACCAGCCGCCTGCAGCGCGATTTCACGTTCGTCCCGCGTACCGTCGGCCTGACCTTCCTCTACCGCAGCAAATAAAGGCGCGCGGCGGGCGATGGGCGGTGTCGGCATGACGCAACATCCGCCGCCGCCGGCCCGCATATTCGGCCGGCGGCGCTTGCCTTACACACGTATACGGTCGGGACACGCGTATTGCGCAGGCTGTATCGCGGTGCTACTGTCGGCGTAATCAAAGTTATCTGCCCATATAAAAATTGCGGGGATTTGATGCCAGCCACTCCTTCGAAATCGATTACGGGGCCTGTGCGCCCCTCCTTGTTGTTTTTCGGCACCCTGGTGTGCGCGAGCATGCTGGCGGCGGCCGCGGTTGCCAACGAGGCGAATCCATCCGAGACGGTCGCACCGGCCGCGACCAGCGCCCCGGCTCCCGCCGGCGCGCTGGAGGAAATCGTGGTCACGGCCACGCGGCGTGAGGAAAACATCAGCAAGGTCCCGATCAGCATCACCGCACTCACGCAGGAGGCGCTCGACCAGAAGGGCATCCGGGACTTCTCCGATATGGTGAGGTTCACCCCCGGCGTGTCGATCGATACCTCGGGCACCAATGCCATCTCGATCCGCGGTATTTCCTCCTCCGGCGGTGCCGGCACCACCGGCATCTACATCGACGAGACGCCGATTCAGATGCGCGCCGTGGGCTTCAACCCCGACGACACGTTGCCCAAGACCTTCGATCTGGATCGCGTCGAGGTGCTGCGCGGGCCGCAGGGCACGCTGTTCGGCGCCGGTTCCGAGGGCGGTACCGTGCGCTACATCATGACGCAGCCGAGCGTCACCACCTCATCCACCTACGCGCGTACCGAAGCTTCTTATACTCAATATGGCCAGCCGAACTACGAGGCGGGAATCGCGCATGGCGGACCCCTCATCGACGGCGTGCTGGGATTTCGCGCGAGTTTCTGGTACCGCTACGACGGCGGTTGGATCAACCGCGTCAACGATCAGACGGGCGCCGTCACCGACAAGAATGCGAACCGTGCCAACACCGTCGCGGCTCGCTTGGCGATGCTCTACGAGCCGACCGACAAAGTGAAGATCACGCCGAGCATCATGTACCAGTACAAGCGGCAACACGACCTCGGGACTTACTGGCCGGACTATTCGAATACCGGCAATGGGCAGTTCAACAACGCGACGCCCGAGCGGATCCCGATTCCCGATGAGTATTATCTCCCGGCGCTGAAGCTCCAGTTCGATTTCGCGCACATGACACTAATCTCGAACACCTCGTACTACTGGCGCAATCAACAGGACTCGTACCAGGGAACCGGCTACGATTTAGCCTTCTATCAGAGTCAGAGCTGGTTGGGTGTGAATTCGAGCGCCACCCCGGCGTGCGGTTCGGCATCGACCACCCCGGTGCCGCCCTGCTCCTGGTATCCCCTGCTCGACGCGCACGGCATCCATTTGCCGGCGGGATTCGGGAACTACTCGACGCCGAATACGATGACCAATCAGCAGCGGACCTGGACACAAGAAATCCGCCTGCAGTCCAATGACGACTCGAGCAAGTGGATGTGGACCGTCGGCACGTTCTGGACGCAGGCGCGCGAACTGAGCATCGAGCAGCTGTACGATTCGCAAATCGTACCCTTTTGGACGGCGCTCTACGGCAGCAGCCCGTTCGATTATTCCCTATTCCAAGGCGCCAACGGCAACGCCAATTATTACTGCAACGGCGTTGGCACGCCGGGCACGGGCCTGCCCAACTGCGATATCTACTTCAATAGGAACATCAGCCACGACCGCCAGATTGCGGGATTCGGCGAGGCGACCTATAGCTTTACGGATCAATGGAAACTGACCGCGGGCGCTCGATTTGCGAAGATGCAATTCAATCTGCAGCACTATGCGAACGGCCTCGAGAACAGCGGGTTGGGGACCTTCACCGGCTCATATCAGGAAAACGCGTTCACGCCCAAGGCAAGCATCTCGTTCCAGGCGGATCCGCACAACCTCTACTACGCGACCTATGCGAAGGGGTTCCGGCCGGGCGGCGTTAACGCGCCGTTGCCGGTTGGTTTGTGCGGAGTAACGCCGGCGAATTTCAACTCGGACAACACGCAGAGCTACGAGATCGGCTCGAAGAATAACTTCGACAATAAGATGCGGATTGCGGCCAGCGTCTACTACATCAAATGGAACAGTATTCAGCAGAACATCTACGATACCGGAGCGACCGGGGGATGTGGATTTCAATACACCAGCAACCTGGGCACCGCCGTGGCGAAGGGCTTCGACCTCCAAGCGGACGCGGAACTCTGGGGCGGTCTCACCATCGAGGCCACAGTGGGCTATACCAGCGCCCGCTACTCGAAGGATTCCCCCCTCGTGACCAACGGCGATGCGATTTCGGGCGAGGCGGCGATCAACTACAGCCCGGGGACGAATGCGCCCTGGAACGTGGCCGTCGGGCCGCAATATAGTTTCTCGGTGGCGGGATACGAAGCCTTCGTGCGCGCCGATTGGGAATACGCCAGCCGCAATCCCTGGCTCGCCTCGGTGCAGGATCCGAACTCGACCCAGTTCAACCAGTACTCCTACACGCTGCCGTCGAGTTCGTTCACGTCGCTGCGAGCGGGCGTCAAACTCGGCGCGTGGCAGGTGTCGGCCTTCGTCGACAACTTGACCGACACGCATCCGGTTCTGAACTACGCGCTGGTGCAGAACGACTACAACAATCCGAACGGGCCGCCACCGCCGCAGCAGAACGATTTCACCTATCGCCCGCGCACCTTCGGCATCACCGCAACGTTCAAGAATTAAGGATTTCGGCGCGCGGTCGGCCTCAAGCCACCGCGCGGGCCGACTCGACGCCCGTGGCGTCCTTGAGTGCGGCGGCCAGGATGTTCAATCCCTCCTCGAGCACCGCGTCGGGAATGGTGAGCGGCGCGAGCAATCGCACCACATTCGCTTCGGTGCCGCAGGACAGCAGGATCAATCCGCGCTTCTCGGCGTGAGCCAGGATCGAGGCGGTCAGCTCCGCATCCGGTTCCTTGGTGGCCGGATTCTTGACCAGTTCGAAAGCAACCATCGCCCCCAGGCCGCGCACATCTCCGATGCAGGCCTGCTCCTTCGCCAGGGCCTGAAGCCGCGATTGCATCTTCTGTCCGACACGCGCGGCGCGCGCGCACAGATCCTCCGCATCGATCACATCGAGCACCGCATGAGCGGCGGCGATGCTGATCGGATTGCCGCCGTAAGTTCCCCCCAAGCCGCCCGGATGCGCGGCATCCATGATGGTTGCGCGGCCGGTCACACCGGAGAGCGGAAAGCCGCCGCCCAGGCCCTTGGCCACGGTGATCAGATCAGGTACCACGCCTGAATGCTCGATCGAGAACATTTTCCCGGTGCGCGCGATGCCGCCTTGTACCTCATCGGCGATCAGCACGATGCCGTGTTCGTCGCACAGGCGGCGCAGCGCGCGCAGGAACTCGAACGGCGCCACGTTGAAGCCGCCCTCGCCCTGCACCGGCTCGATCACGATGGCCGCGACCGCCTTCGGGTCGACGTCGCCGTGGAACAACCGGTCCAAATCGGCGAGCGCCTGCTCGGTGGTGATGCCCCGATAGGGCTGTGGGAATTGAGCGTGATACACCTCGGCCGGAAACGGCCCAAAGCCGCGCTTGTAGGGCATGACCTTGCCGGTGAGCGCCATGGTCATCAGCGTGCGGCCGTGAAAGCCGCCCGAGAATGCGATGACCGCGGTGCGCTTGGTGTAGTAGCGCGCGATCTTGATCGCGTTCTCCACCGCCTCGGCACCGGAGGACAGGAACAGGGATTTTTTCGCAAAATCGCCGGGTGCGAGGCCGTTCAGCCGCTCCGCAAGCCGCACATACGACTCATAGGGGGCGACGTGAAAACAGGTGTGCGCAAAGCACTCCGCTTGCTTCGCAACCGCCGCCATGACCTGCGGGTGGCGGTGACCGGTATTGACTACCGCGATTCCCGCGGCGAAATCGATATAGCGCCGGCCATCGACGTCCCACAGCTCGGAATTCTCGGCCTTGACCACGTAGATGCCCTTGGTGGCCACGCCGCCGGGCACGGCCGCCGCCTTGCGGGCCTTGAGATCAGCAGATTTCGACATCGCGGTCATCTCCCCTAAAAATACGCATCTCGGTCGCTGAACGGTATCATTGGCCACGGATTTGAGCAAAGCTTAGGCGGTGAGAACGGCGGCAATGAGCGGGACGACACCCATGAGCGCGGCAACGCGTAAGGCAGGCTGAAGCATGGCGGTGCCGGCGAAGCCTGAGGCGGCAGGCGGCACGCTCAAGGTGCGCGTGCTGCGCGCCGCGCTCGATACCTGCGTCGACAAGGACGATCGGGTGGCGGTCGAGGCGCCGCTCGAATTCCAGTTGCACCACCCCGCCTTGGGAGCGGAGCCGGCCTCATTCGGCACCACCATGAGGACTCCGGGCGACGATGAGCAACTCGCCGCCGGACTTCTGTACGGTGAAGGAATCATCAACCAGGCGGCGGACATCGAGGCCATCGAATCGAGCACCCGCCGACCCAATGTGGTCAATGTGCGTCTGCGGCCGAGAGTGGCGCTCGAGGCGCAAATGCCCGCCAGGCGCTTCTCGGCCGGATCGAGCTGCGGAGTGTGCGGCACCACCTCGCTCGACGCCGCCATCGCGCGGGCCGCCGCCACCCGCATACCGGCCACCGGCAGCGTGGATCTTCGGGTGCTGCTGGGTCTTCCCGGACGCATGCGCCAGGCGCAATCGAAGTTCGGCGACACCGGCGGCATTCATGCCGCGGCGTTGTTCGATTTCCAAGGAAAGCTGTTGAGCATCGCCGAGGACGTGGGCCGGCACAACGCCTTCGATAAACTGGTCGGCGAAAATTTGCTCGCCGGCCATTTGCCGCTCTCGAACCGCGTGGTGCTGCTGAGCGGCAGAGCAAGCTTCGAGCTGGTGCAAAAGGCGCTGCGCGCCGGCGTCGCCGTACTCGCCGCCATCGGCGCACCCTCGAGCCTCGCGGTCAATCTGGCCGTGGCATCCGGCCTCACGCTGGTGGGGTTTCTGCGCGAGACGCAGTGCAACGTCTACGCCAATTCCCAGCGCCTGACCGGCGCCGGCAGTCCCGCGGCTGTGGGCGTCAGCGGTGCCGGGGCCTGAAGAGCGAGCCGACTATTTGACGGTGTAACCGCGCCCTTGCAGGCAGGCCGCATAGGCGTTGGTGTAGGTCTCGGCTCCCGCTTGTGCGTTCGCCGCGGCTTGATTGACTTGCTGCTGCGCCTGTTTGGCATGCGCCTGCGCATTGGCATCCGCGGCCGAGCCGATGATGGCGCCCGTGGCCGCTCCCAGCAGGAAGCCAGCACCGGAGTTGTAGGGACCCGCGATAGCGGAACCTACTATCGCGCCGGCGACGGCGCCGGTGGCCGTGGCTGCGCCCGGCGGAGGCGCCGGCTGCACCACGACTTGCTGGTACGGGCTCTGGCGGCTGGGATCCACGCCCGTTTGCTGCACTGCCCATGTATGGCACTCATAGCGGTCCCGAGCCATTTGCTCCTGCGTTTGACCGTTGCTCGGATAGATGAACACCTTCGGTGGAGGCGGTGTCGGCACCATGACGGTGCGAGGCGGCGGGGCCACCACACAGGCGGCCATCCCAATGCTGGCCGCAAGCACGAGCGAACTTCGCGACAGCACCCCAACCGTCTGTGAAAAACTCAATAATTTCATTGGCTTAACAAAACCTCCAGGCCGCTCATATAGAAACGCTTTAACCACTGCTGGGTTGACAGCAATTGCCATGCATAGTTCGGTGCCGGCCGCCCGGTCTCAAGGCTTGGCGGGTTTGCGAAACTTGAAGATGAATTGGTCGGTCTTGCCGCGGATCGAGGGGTCGAAGACTTTTGCCGTGTGCGCATCGCTCGGCTGGCGCAGCAGCTCGCTGCCGGCGACGAACTCGAAACCCGCGGCCAGCACTTCGCGCATCACCGCCTTCGGGTCGATCCTGTGCAAGGTCGAGGTCTCGCCAATGCCGGTGCCCGGCGCACCGGCATGATCCAGGATCAGATAGATCCCGCCGGGTTTCAACGCCTCAAACACCATCTGATTGAACACCGTGACATCGAGACCCGGAAAATTGTGCAAGTCATGATAGTTCTGCGACGTCCAGACCACATCGACCGGCACCGGGGTCGCAAGTTGACTGAACGGCTCGGTTACCACGCTGACGTTTGAATAATGGGGGTCGGCGGCCAATGCCCGCACGCGCACCGAGAAATCCGGCGTATTCGCCGGCGCATCCGGCGCCGGAGCCGGCACCAACGCGTAAACATGGCCGTTGACGCCGACGATGCCGCTGATGAGACGCGTGAAGTAGCCGCCGCCCGGCAGCAATTCGGCCACCTGATCCCCCGGCTTGATGCCGGTGAACTGCAGCACTTGCGCCGGCTTGCGATTTTCATCGCGCTCCTTGTCGGCGGCCGGACGGTTCGGATCGGCAACGGCCGCCGCGATATACGGCGGAACTTCGGCCGCCCGCGTCGGCGGCGCGGCCAACGCAAAGACGCCCGCGAGCGATGCGGCCAGAAATACTTGATGGCGAATCATTGCAATCTCCTGTGATGGCGCGAAAGCGCGCGGCGCAAGCCGAGGATTCTACCACCGTCGCAGCGAAAGCCCGGGGGTGTGCGGCGGCGCCGGGATACCTGTCCGCGTATGATCGTGCGAGCCCAATTCACCAAGGCCTTGCGCATGAGTCTCAGTGTTTTCGATATCTTCAAGATCGGCATCGGCCCATCGAGTTCGCACACCATGGGGCCGATGAATGCGGCGCGCAGCTTTGCGCAGCTGCTGGCCGATCGCGACCTGCTGACGGTGACCGCGCAGGTATCGGCTCAACTGTACGGCTCGTTGGCGCTCACCGGTCGCGGACATTGCACCGATCGCGCGATTCTATTGGGGCTGGAAGGCTTGAGCCCGGACACCATCGATCCGGCCGTGATCGAACCCACCTTGACCAGAATTCGCACCGGCGGGCGCATTCGGCTGCTGGGCCGCCACGAAATCGCCTTCGACGAACCGCTCAATCTGCTGTTCCACATCGATCAAGTGCTGCCGGGACATTCGAACGGCATGCGCTTCAGCGCCCAGGACGCGGCGCTCGGAGTATTGGCGCGGGAGGAGTATTACAGCATCGGCGGCGGATTCGTGGTGCGGGCGGGCGCCGAATCAGGCGCCGGCGCGGCACGCCCGCGGCCGCCCTACGATTTCGATTCCGGGGCGCGCCTGCTCGAACTCGCGCGCCAGGAGGGCTTGGAAATCCACGAATTGATGCTGGCGCGCGAACGGACCTGGTACAGCGACGCCGACATACGTGCCCGGCTCGCGCGTATTTGGCAAGTGATGCAGCACTGCGTGCATCGCGGCTTCGAGGCTCAAGGGTTGCTGCCGGGCGTGCTCGGCGTGCGCCGGCGCGCGCCCAAACTGTATCGGCAGCTCATGAGCGGGGACCCGTCGAGCGCCATGCACGCCCTCGATTGGGTCAATGCCTATGCGCTCGCCGTCAATGAGGAAAACGCCGCGGGCGGACAGGTGGTCACGGCGCCGACCAACGGCGCAGCCGGGATCGTGCCGGCGGTGCTGCACTACTACCGGCGATTTGAACCAGGAGCAGACGACGAGGGCGTATGGCGCTTCCTGCTCACCGCTGCCGCGATGGGCATGCTCTACAAACAAAATGCGTCGATCTCCGGCGCCGAGATGGGCTGTCAGGGTGAGGTCGGTGTCGCCTGCTCGATCGCGGCGGCCGGATTGGTGTCGGCCCTGCACGGCAGCAATGAGCAGATAGAAAATGCCGCGGAGATCGGCATGGAACACAATCTTGGCCTGACCTGCGACCCGGTTGCCGGCCTGGTCCAAATCCCATGCATAGAGCGCAACGCCATGGGTTCGGTCAAGGCCATCAACGCCGCGCGCCTGGCGCTGTGCGGCGACGGCTTGCACAAGGTGTCGCTCGATCAGGTGATTGCGACCATGCGCCAAACGGGAATCGATATGTCCACCATCTATAAGGAAACATCGCAGGGCGGCCTCGCGGTGAACGTGCCGGAATGCTGATCCGCGGCGCGCGGTCCGCGACCGGTCAGCCGGTGGCTTGCAGGCCCTGTGCGATTCCGCTGATGGTGGCGCGCAACGCGCCGAACAGCGCCTCATCTTGGCGTGCGCTCGCGCGCCACCGTTTGAGCAGATCCACCTGCATGAAATGCATGGGATCGACATAGGGATTGCGCAATCTGATGGCGCGTTGCAAGGTCGGATCGCCGTCGAGCAGAGACGCGTAGCCGCGCAACCGCAGCACCTGGTCGACCGTGAGCGCGTACTCCCGGCGGATGGCCTCGGCCTGTGAGCGCAGAGCATCGCCCGCGAGAGCATCGTAGTGCGCGGCGATCTGCAAATCGGTCCGCGCCAACATGGCCTCGACGTCGTCGAGCAGATGCGCGAAGAACGGCCATTGCGCCGCCATCTCGCCGACGACTTGGGCGCCGTGTTCCTGCAACGCCGCCTCGAGACCGCTGCCGAAACCGTACCAGCCCGGCAACATGTGGCGGCTTTGAGTCCAGGCGAACACCCATGGAATGGCGCGCAGCGCGCCGACGCCATCGCCGCCCGAACGCACCGCGGGACGCGAGCCGATGTGCATCCGTTCGATCACGTCGAGCGGCGTCGCAGCGCGCAAAAATTCGGCAAATTGCGCATTCTCGAAAACCAGGTGCCGATAGGCCTCGAGGCTGCGGGACGCGATCGTCTGCATGGCGGCAAGTTGCGCCTGGGCGATGGGCGGCCGGGTGCCGCTCGTCGCCGTCGCCAACGCCATGGCCGAGAAAGTGCGCTCCAGCGTGCGCATGGCGATCGGCCTCAAGCCGTAGCTTTGATTCACGACCTCGCCCTGCTCGGTCAAGCGCAAAACGCCGCGAATCGCGCCATCCGGAGCTGCTTCGATCAAGTGCTCGGTCCGGCCTCCGCCGCGCGCCGGTGTGCCACCGCGCCCGTGAAATATCGTGATCGTGATCCCGGTGTCGTGCGAGGCTTCCAACAGCCGATGCTGCGCGACCTGCAATGACCAGCGCGATGCCGCTATACCGGCTTGCTTGTTGCTGTCGGAATATCCCACCACCACCCATTGGCGATTGCCGCGCCCCGCGAGGTGACGGCGATAGGCCGGCTCGTCATTCAAGCTGCGCAGCAATTTACCGGCGTTTTCCAGCGAGCCGACCGAATCGAGCAACGGCACCACGTCGAGGGAACATTCACCGGTGCGCTTGTCGATGACATCGGCCCAACGCGCGAGCAGCAACACCGCAAGCACGTCCTCGGGACCCTCGGCGCCGCTCACGATGTATCCGCCGATGGCTCGGTCTCCGATCTTGTGCTGCGCATGCACGATGGCATCGAACATCCACAAGGTGCGCCTGCCGACCGCATCGAGCGGCGCCGTCGGACCGTGATCGCGAGCCAGCAAGTCGCGCAGTTGCCGCAGCCGCTCCGCGGGCGGCAGCTCCGGCCATTGCGGCATGCCAAGTCCTTGACCGATCACCTGGTCGTGCACATGCGCGAACTGAATCACGTCCAATGTGGCGAGATGGAAACCGAAGGTGCGCACGCGCCGTATCAATCGACGCACCAGAAAGTATCCCGCATGCCGCCCTCGATTGCTCACCAGGCTGTCGGCGGCGAGCTGAACGTCGGCGAGCAATTCCTCGGGGCTCTGGTAAGAGTTGGGATTGCCTTCATAGGTCGCCTTGAGCCTCTGACCTATTTGGCCGAAGTAAATGCGATAGGGCATGCGATCGTGCCGCGCGGGCGCGAGCGCTTGGGCTCCCGGCAGCAGCGCGCTGTAGGCATCGATGCGCTCGGACAGCGCCGCGCTCACGCGCACGCGGCTGGCGCTTTGGCTCAATGTCTCCGCGAGCTGCCCGCACTCAGTGTAGTAGCTCGAGACGATGAGTTGTCGATGCCTGTGCAGCGTTTCGCGAATGGTTTTGCCGTGAACGTCGGCATTGCCGTCCATATCGCTGCCCACCCACGACCCGAAATGCAAAATACTCGGCACGTCCAGCGATTCGACAGCCACCCCAAAGGCACGGGCCACCGCGGCCTCGATCTCCTCGTAGAACAGCGGCACCACGCGATAAAGTATCTCGATCAGGTAAAACAGCACATGTTCCCGGTCGTCGGCCACCGTCAAGCCCTCGTTCGGATGCTCCTCGGTCTGCCAGATGCTGGCGACCTCGAGGCGCACCCTTGCCCACAGCGAATCGAGTTCGGAACGGATCAGCGACGGATTGAGCCGTTCGAGCAAATCCTGTGCAATGCGTTGCTGCTTGCGCAAAATGGTGCGGCGGGTCGATTCGCTCGGATGCGCTGCGAACACCGGCTCGATGCTCATCGATGCGATCAACGCCAGCGTCTGATCCAAAGACAGCCCCTCGCGCTGCAGGCGTGAGATGCAATCCGCGATGCCGCCCGGCTGCGCCGTGCTCGAGTCGTTGAGGTATTGGCGCCGCCGGCGCACCCGGTGCACCTTCTCGGCCGTATTGACCGCCCGAAACCACAGAGAGAACGCACGAGTGAGGTCCGTGGCGGACAACGGGTCGCGGCCTGCGGTGCGGCCCTCGAGTTCGGAGTCCCCGGTGCCCGCGCCTTCGCGCCGTGCAATCGCCGCCCGGCGATCTCCTTCCACGATTTCGAAGAATTTGTCGCCGCCCTGATCGCGTATCGTCTCGCCGACGATCGCTCCGAGAGCATGCACGTCCTCGCGCAGCTCGGTGTCCTTGATCGGAAAACGTATGTCTTCGCGGTACATGATGCCGCATCATACAATGCGCGAGGGAGCGCCGCGCGGCCAGCACCGCGACCTCAGCGAGGATTCAGCAGTACCGTGGTGTCGAAGCTCTCGTAGGAGGTCAGGACGCGCCGGTAGGCGCTTTGCACGATGCGTTGGGCGTTCTTGTCGGCGCGAGCCCCGAGCAGCATGCGGATCACCACGTCATCCGCAGGCCGCGCGGTGTCTTCGCTCAGCAGCTGGTAGCTGAAGCGCGCCAACCGCTGCACGATCTCGTTCGAAAAACGCAGGCGGGACAGATCCTGGCCGTCGCCCGCTCCAACCTTGGCCTCTTCGGCGATTTCGGCCATCAAGCGGTTGATAAAGCGCGCCTTGTCGAGCAAGCCCAGGTCGCTGAAGAAATCGATTTCAGATTGAATGTTCATCCGGCGGGGAAGAAATCAATGGGTTTGGTTGCGGTCAATGTCGCGACATCCTTTGCCTCGAACTTGAACAGACGTATGCGCGCCAGCAGCTTGTTTTCGAACTCCGCGTCGTTGAGCTCGCTCGACACGATGCGCGCCGCGGTGATGTCTCCGGAAGGCGCGATGGTCAATTCTACAACGACCTTGCCCTGCAGCGCAGGGTTATCGCGCAATGCGCGGGCATACATGGCGTCGATGGCGCCTTTGTTGCGGGTGAAGACCAGCGCGATTTCATCGGCGCTGCGCGAAGCCTTGCCGCTGCCTCCGCCGCGCGTTGCGCCCGCATTACCCGAGGCCAGCGTCGGATCCTTCACTTGCGTCGTACGAATGCCGTTCAATGATCCGGATCCTGCCGCGAGTCCGCTGCTGGTGGGCGCGCTGATGCCGCCGCTGGTGCCCCCGGCCTTCGAGGTGATGATCGAGCGCTGCACCATGCTCACATCGCCCGGATCGGTGGTCTTCGGCTGATTCTTCGCGAATTTATCGAGATCGACCTGATCGCGCAGCGCGGCCAGATCGTCCATGCTCGCGAGCAGCCCGCTCTTGGAGGCTTTGACGCGCGGGTCCACCGGTTGCGGTACCGGCGTCGGCTTGGGGACGACCGGCGCCTTCTCGAGTGGCTTCTCGGGCTTCGGCGGCGGCGGCGGTGGTGGCGGCGGCTCCATCACCAGCTGCACGACTCTTTCGGGCAGCGAGTCGGTGTTCACGACCTGCTCGTGCCGCGGCAGAAAGGGCATGAGCACCGCGATGATCGCGAACGCGATGGTGAGATTGCGCAGAATGGCGCGAAAGCGCCGTTCCATTTCCTCGGACGGCGACCACGGCAAATCATAGCGCCGGTAATACGGCGCGAGGGTGGTGGCGGGGGCGCGTTGGGCGGGATTTGCGGCTGTCATGACTTAAGTCGCCGCCCGCTCGCGTTCGATCACGGCGAAGGACACCTTGCCGTACTCGGCATCGCTGCAGGTCCACATAATTTTCTTCAGCAGGCTGTAAGGCGTCCCCTTGTCGCCCATGATCGTGACTTCGCGCTTGGCAATGTCGGTTTGCCGCGCGCCGCCCAAGATGCGATCGTTCTGCGCCATCAAGGCGGCCTTGAGCGGTCCGAACACGTTGCCCGCATTGGCGGCGACATCCGCCACCGACCCCACCAGATTGCCGTCCACGTATACCGAATCCTTGGTCACCAACACCACCACCGCGGCGCTCGGTTTGCGCTCGGACAGCGACTGGGGAATCGAAATGTTCTTGGTATTCGGCAAAATATCGACCTCGGCGGTATGTGCGAGCAAAAACACCACCAGGATCGTCATCATGTCGATGAACGGGATCAGCGCGAAGTGGTTGGCGCCGTGCCGGCGCTCACGGTGACGCTTGATTCGGTACGGTGTCATGTGGGTGCGTCCGAAATACCGATGTCGGGAAACAATTCCGCCTTGGAAAAGGGCGCCACCGGCAATTGGTATACGCGCACCGTATCCATGACCTGCACCAACGTATCGTAGGACACCGACGGTCCGGGCAAGATCGTCGCATCGGTCATCTGCGGAAACTGCGATTTGACCTGGCGCATGAATACCGACAAGTTCTCCAAGTCATAGCCGCCCGCGGTGTTCCCGATGATCTTGAGCGGACCCGAGTTGCGGTCGTTGACCAAAAGGTCGTTGGGCCGGATGATCACTTCGAGCTTGAGACCCTTGGGCAAATCGACCGGTGCCGAGTTGGCCGGAAGATTCAGCTGCAAGATGTTCGTTTTGGAGAACACGGCGGTGAAGATCAAGAAAAACACCAGAATCACCATCATGTCGATCATCGGCACGATGTTCAAATCGTCGCGCCCCTGATGGTAGCGGGCGTGATTGCGTCGGACGAGGCGCGCGGCCTTTGATTTCATGGGTTCAGCACCTAAAGATCGAGCGGTCTCAACAGTCCCTAAACCGTGCCGCGGGCGGCGGCGGGCGCGCGCTGCGGCGCGGCCGGCGATTGCGGCGCCGACGCCGGTTCATGCGCTTGACGTTCGGTGATGGAATTAAGGAACTTCACCGAGGCGATCTCCAAGCTGTCGATCAACGAGGTGGTTTTCGATTCGAGAAACATGTGCGCCAACAGCAGCGTGATGGCAACGCCCAGGCCCGACGCCGTGTTGTTCATGGCGACCGAAATGGCGGCGGCCAGCAAGCTGGCCTTTTCCGCCGGATTCGCCGTCGCCACCGCGCTGAAGGCGCCGATGAGGCCGGTGATGGTGCCGAGCAGGCCGATGAGCAGGCCGATGTTGGCGAGCGAAGACAGGTAGTGGGTGCGTTTTTCGATGCGCGGAATGACTTCGAGCAGACTCTCGTCCATGGCCTTCTCGATGTCGTCGCGGCGGCGCGCGCTGGCGACCCGGGCCACCCCATAATTCAATATGGTGGCGATGGACGCTTTTGAATTTTGCGTCAATGCCACCACCTGCTTGAAATTACCGGAACTCAGGGCCGGGACGAGGTTCTCCCACAGGGTGCGATTGCGAATGGTTTCGCGGGTCAGATACACATACCGTTCGATGGCAATCGACACACCGACCACGAATATCAAGGCCAACGGGTACAGGAACATCCCGCCGTCCTTGAAGAAATTGATGACCGAACTCGTGAAATTCATCTGCGCGCTCCTAAATAATACCGACCCGCTTCTAAGACTTCGATTGAACCAGATTCCGTAAAATAGGCCATGACTTACTTCTCACCCTGCTTCGCTGGCGATCGCGGTGCACCATTTTGAGGCGCATCCACCTTCAGGGTCTGGTAATAGACCACTTCGCGTTTGAATTCATCGCGGTCCACCGGCGCCAGCGCCTCATCCAATAGGCTGTTCATGGGCTTGCCCGACAGATCCCCGATATCCGATTTCTTCCACGGCACGATGTACATGACTTTCGGTTGTTCGCGGTCGCCGGTCACGGTTGCGGTGCCCAATTCGAGTCGATCGACAGCGGTCGGTTTAGCGGCCGCCCCGCCGGTGCGGGCCGCGGCCGCAGGCGCCGCAGCCGGTTTTGCCGGGGCGCGCACGGCGGCGGGCTCCGCCGGCTGCGCCGCGGGCATGGTATCGGCGCGTGGTTCGCCCGCTTCCGCTTGCGCTGCATTCGATGACGGGGCGGGGGCACCCGAGGTCGGCCGGGTTTGCTGAGCAGCGGCTGCTCCGGCCCACACCGCCGCCAGAATCACCCATTTATAGCCCTTGATTGTGACGCTCATGCAGGCTCCTTCGGTCCGGCGGGCGGCGCCGCGCCGACCCGCTTGCGCAGCTCGATCACCCACCCCGCCACTTGCTTGTTCTCGCCCGCGAGTGCGAGATAGTGTTCGTACTGTTCGAGCGCCTTTTGCGGCTCGGAGAGATAAAGGTCGTAAAGCATGCCCAGGTTCAAGTACGCCGGGGCATAGGTGGGATCGATGGCCATGGTGCGTCGGTACGCCGCTTCGGCTTCGCTGAATTTGCCGAGCTTGCGTTCGGCGATGCCGAGTTCATTCTCGGCGATTGCGTCATTCGGGTTGCGCTCGAGCGCCGCCTTGAAAGCCCCCTCGGCTTCACTGTTGCGCGATTGGCGCATATATAAGAGACCAAGATTCACTTGCGGACCGGCAAACTCGGGATAGGCCAGCGCGAGTTCCTTGAATTCCAGTTCCGCGTCGCTGGTACGGCCCGATCTCATCAGGTTGAGCGCTTGCGCATACTGCTGTGCCGCGCGCGCAGGCACCGGTGCGGCATCCGCCGCGTCGCGCGCGACCGGCACCGCGCTGCCTGGCGTTGCAGTACCCGGCGCCGGGGTGCCGGGCGTCGTGCTCCCCGCGGCCGTGGCTGGCGCCGTGGCAGCCGGCACAGGTCGCGGCGGCGCAGGTTTCGGCGGAGTGCCATGACACCCCGCGAGCATGGCCAGCGCGGCCACGCTAATGAATCGATTCGACCAGCTGCTCACCGATTTCCACCTTGCCGTAACGGCCTGGATTGAGTTGCGCAAGCGCGCCAAAGCTCTTCTGCACCCACTCGTCGTAGGTGCCGTGCTTGGTGCGCGCGGTATTCACTTCGTGCAATTTGATCGCCTTCTCCTCGAACGGAAAGGCCTGTTCCTCGAGCAGCACGTCGTATTGCTCCAGCTCCTCTTTGGAAAGATTCTTTGGCCGTTCCGAGCTCATCAGATCCTTGCCCAATTGGCGGTACAGTTCAGCGCTCTCGTAAGTCGCCGCGGTAGTCACCTCCGCCACCTGATAATCGGCCGCCTGGCTGTAGGCTTTCAGCGCCGCCTCCATCGCCTTGCGCTTTTCCGCCAGGGATTTCTTGAGCGGCGCCACGAGCTTGATGCGCACGAATTGCTCGCGCGCCGGAGCCGCGAGCGTCAGCGTCGCCTTCGCGGCCAGTGCCTTGCTGCGATCCGTGCGGGACGCGCCCGCCGACCGGTCCGCCGCGATGATTTCCTTGAGCCAATAGTCGCGGCCGCTGAGATCGCCGGACTTGCCGGCGATCACGCTCAATTTATTGCGCGCCTCCATCGCCGGATTCAGCGGCTGCGGGAAATGCTTCACGAAGGCCTCGAGCATGGCGCGCGACTTTGCCGCGTCCCCCGCCTTCTCATAGAGGTCGGCCGCCTGCAGGATCGCCTCGCGCTGCACCTCCGGCGTCTCGCCCGGGGACTGCGCGATCCGTTCGAATTCCATGGCCGCCTGACCGGGCCGGTTCGACTCCGTGTAGGCGACCGCCAGCTTGCGGGTGACATCGGGTTGCAGCGGGCCATCCGGGAAATTGCGCCTGAATCCCTCGAGCACCACGATGGCCCGATCCCACTGCTTCGCTCCGATCAAGAGCGCCGCCGCATCGAAATCCGCGTTGGCGCGCACCTTCGAGGTGGGCGCCATGGTCGAAACGCGCAAGAAGTCCTCGACCGCCGCGGCGCTGTCGCCGGCCTTGGTCTTCTGCTCTCCCTGCTTGTAGATCGATGCCGCGAGCCGCTCGACGATCGCCGGGCGCTCGGGATCGTTCGCCGGCATCAATGCCTGCGCATTGACATAGCCCGCCTCCGCCTTGTCGAAATTCCCCTGTTCGAAGTTCGAGTTCGCGATCACGGTCCAGGCGATGCGCTGTTTAGGCGCATCGACCGGAGGTTGGCGTGCCAGCAGCGACTGCGCGGCGGCGGTGGCGCGCGCATAGTCCTTCGCCGCATACAATTCTCCCGCGGCGCGCGTCAGCACCTGCGCACTTTCCGGATGCAGCGGAAAAGCCGCCGCGAATTTCAACGAGCTGTCGATCTCGCGGCTGTGAACCTTTGCCTTGGCTTCGCCCGAGAGCGCCTCTTCCTCTTTGCCGTATGCGACGATCGCCGCATAGCCCGCCGCCGCCGCCTTGTCGTGGCCGCCGTAGCCGTACGCGGTGTTCTCGTACTCCTGCGCGGCATCGCGATAGGATTTGCTCTCGAACAGGGTCTCGGCCAGCAGGAAATTGGTGAGCGCGGAATCCGGATCGTCCGGAAATGAGGTCAGATAGCTGCGATACCATTTCGCAGCCTCTTGATAATCGGCCACCTTCTTGGTGCGCTGCGCCTCCGCGTGATAGTACTGCGCCACGTCCTTCAGATTGGTCTTAAGGACGGCCACCAGCTTGGGTTCGCCCTGCGGCGTGCGGCCCTGCCAGTAGGCGGTGCCGTAGCCGTAGTTTTCGACGAACTCCTTCTTGCCCTGCAGTACGAGCTGCGGGAAACCGCCCTTCGAATAAGCCTCGATGGCTTGCATCTCCAACAGCGGCGCCTTTTCATTGTTGCGATCCTGCGAGACGAACGCGCGATAGCTGTCTGCGGCGTCCGTGTAGCGCTCCTTCTCGATGTACAGATCGCCGAGGCGTGCGTACAGCAGGTAATAATACGGCCGGGGTTCGCGATGCCTCACGAACTCGTCGATCGTTTTCGGCCCGTCCGCATACGAGAAGGTGATGGACATGACGCGAAACGTGTCCTCGACCAACTCCCGATTGGGGCGGCTCAAGGTGTCGATCTCGATCAGTTTCCTCGAATCGCCCTTGGACACCAGCACCGAATCGAGCACACGGGCGAAGGACTCCAAGCTGCGCTCGTTCTCGCCTTGTTTGAACAGGGTCCACCCGTGTTTGTACAGGCTTTGGTTGTAGAACGCGGAGGACGGCCCGATTTTGATGACCGCCTCGTAGGCCGACTGGGCGCCCGGAAAGGCCTTGCTCGTGAACAGCAATTCGCCGCGGCGAAATTGCGCCTCATCGATGTAACGGCTGTTCGGATAACTGGTCACCAGCCGATCCAGCGAGGTCATCGCCTTGTCCGGTTGTGCATTGAGCTCGTAAGCCCGCGCCAGCTGGTACAGCACCGCATCATTGCGCTCGTAATTCGGATACGCCTTGAGCAAGGCGGAATACAGGTGAATGGCCTCCGTGGCGCGCAACCCCTCGTTGGTCACCAATTCGCGCTCGATGCGCTCCGACTCGGAACTCTCCAGATTCAGGTCGCCCAGGCGCCGCAGCGCTTCGGCGCGCAGCGCGGCATCGCCGGCATTGAGATCGAGAAAGCGCCGATAGCTATCCATGGTCTTATTGGTGTCGATACCCTGGGGCGGATCGGCACTGACCGCGACTTGCTGGCCCTCGAGATCCTTGATGGTCGCCGGCTTGTTCGACGCTGCGGCCGCCGCCGCCGGCGAGAACGCCCAATAGCCCACGGCGGCCAGGACCGCTGCGCGGGATATTTCCGTGAGCGTCCGGGTCATGGATGCGCCTTCGGCTTCTCGCTCGTGGCCTTGTCGTAGATCGCGGCCATCTCGAATCGCGCCTGAATCTGGTAGGTTTCGATGCGCTGCTTCTGGCGTTCGAGCTCGTCGATCGCCAACGCCTGAAGAAAGCGATTCTGCCGTTCGGAGAGCGCCGCCAGACGCTGTTGCAATTGGTCCATGCGCGCACGGATCGCCGCGACCCGCGTCGCGAACTCGCCGTTGTTGGTGGGCATGCCGGCGCGCGCCTGCCTGACCAACACCGCGCGCTTTTGAGTTTCCAGGAGCGAAGCCTCCAGCTCTTTTACCGAGCGCCGCTCGTTCCAAAGCCTGGCCTTGAAGCTTCCCGACAGGCGCCAGTACATGACTCCCTTCTCGAGGCGGAGCTTGTCGCGCATGTCCGCCAAATCCGGGTCGTCCGGATGGGCCGCGAGGTAGTCCTCGACGCGCTTCAAGCGGGCCCAGGTCTTTTGCTCCTCCGGCGTGCCGAGCGCCGCCACGTCGTTGAGCTTCTCTATTTCGTTGATCCGCGACTCGAAGTCGACTCGCCGTCGGGTCAGGGCATCCAGATCGGTCGCCGCCATCACCGCATCGGCCTTTGGCACGCGCTCGTCGTAGGCGTGTTGGCGCGTGTCGAGCATGTTGTCGTACGCCGACACGTCCTCGCGCCAATCGTCCAGATTGCGGCTCATGAAATTGAGCTCGCGATAATTCTTGAGGCCCTCCTGGAATTCATTGCTGGCGAGCAGCTGATACAAGTAGCGCGACTCGGGTGCGTCGGGCAGCGTCTTGAGCTGCCAATACCAGGTGAGCGTATCCTTCTTGTCATCGTTCAACAGGCGATCGAGGAGTTTGCCGCTGCGAATTTGTTCGATCGAATCTTCGATGTGTTTCGATTCGGCATCGAAGGATTCGATCGCCGAATTGTAGTACTCGGCGGCTTGGCCGCTCGCGCCCAACTGATTGAAGGCATAGGGCACCGTGAGGTAGGCCTCCTGCACGGCGGAATCGAGCAGATTGCGCTTGCGCAGCGCCATCCACGGCACCAACGCGCGTTTGAACTCGCCGAGCGCGGAGTCCGACCAACCGACGCCGAGTAGCGCCTTGCTCGAGTACGGACCTTCCAGGCGCACCCGCTCGAGGATCGGCCGGGCTTCGGCGGCGCGCTGCGCCTGGAGCAGCGCGAAGCCCAAAGCGAGATTCGCCTTGTCCCGCAAAGACAGCAATTCCTCGTTCGCGGTCTCCATCCGGCCCACCCGGTCGAGATACCGCGTGGCATCGCCGAGCCGCCCCTTGCGGACCAGGGCGACGCCCAGATTGAACTGCGCGTACGCGGTCCAATCGGGCGGCCCGTGCCAATTGCTTAAGGCCGCGATGGCATCGTCGTCGCGCCCCTGCCGCAGCATGATTTGCGCGAGCAGCATGTAGCGCTCCGCGCTGATGCGCGGCTGAATCTTGTCCGACACCTGCCGCAGAGCCCGTTCGGATTCCTGCAGATAGCCGCGCTGGTACCAGACCTTGCCGAGATAGAACCACGCCTTGTTGCGCACTTCTTCGGAGGTTTTTCCCGCGAGCAGCGCCTCGAATATCTTGCCGGCCTCGACGTGCTCGCCCAACGACAGGTACAGCCCTCCGAGCAGCAACTCCGCCTCGCCTTCCGTGTGCGGCAGCCGGCCCAGTTCCTGCGCCGCCAGCAGCCGCGTGATCGAGTCGAAGTAATCATCCTGAAAGAAATAGAACAGCACGTCGCCGTACTGCAGATCCATGACCTCGTGCGGCGGCAGGCCGTTCGGGTCCGGCTTGACGTTTTTTGCCGCAACCGGGGCCTGCAGCAGCGTCAGCAGCAAGCCGCCGAGGACAATCGGCTGAAGCGTAGAACTCATGCGCCGCACGTCATTCCCAGTCTTTGATCGTGAACTCTGGTTGGTGCTTCGAAACCTTGTCGGTGATTTTCAATTCCAGATACTTCGCGCCCACGCCCTTTTTGAAATTGATCGTGGCGCCGCGTCTGTAATCGCGCTCCATCGGTCCCTTGCCGGTGAAAAATGCCACCAGCTCGTGCTTGCCGACTTTCAGATTGCCGAGGTAGATTTGCTGCACGCCGCCCTTGAGCAGGGCGTCCGCCTCGCGGGCCGTGTACAGATAATTCTTTACTTCCTTGTTGTCTATTTTGACGGTGACCGAGTCCAGGGCGAAGAACGTCCCCACATCCATCGAGACGTACACCGCAACCTGCGTATTGGCGGGAAACAGCAATTCCTCCTCGAGCACGAACAAGTCCTTGTTGAGTTCGATGATGTCCTTTTTGACGCCCTGCACTTCCTGATCCAGGGTCTTGAAATCGGAGGTCGTCGCGCCCGAGGTTGCCGCCGGCGTCTCGGGTGGTGCGGCGGCAGGAGCCGCAGCGCTCGCCGGAGGGCCGGCTGCGGCGGGTGCGCTAGCCGCGGCCGCGTCAGCCGCGGCCGCGCCGGCGAACAGCATTGCGCCCACGATGATCGAAACGACTCGAGACTTGAGATTCATAAGTGGCCTATCGTTTGCTCACGGGTTACTCGCGCAGTAATTCACGTATTTTTTCCAGGTAGATACGGGCGTCGCCGGTCTTGAACCCGACGTGGGAATAGCGCACCACGCCTGATCGGTCGACCAGGATCGTCATGGGCATTCTTTCCAGAAGATAATCCCTGCCGATATTCGAACCGCCGGTATCGAACATGATCGGGTAGGAGACCTTCATCGCATCGGCGAATTCGCGCGCCCTACGCAGATCCTCGTCGACGGATACGCCGAGCACCACCAGTCCGGCGCGCTCGTACGTGGTGTTGATCTTGTCCAGCACCGGCATCTCCTGACGCGAATCTCCGGCCCAGCGCGCCCAAAAATTCAGCAACACCACCTGACCGCGGAATTCGGACAGCCGCAGGTTGGTTCCGGCGAGCGTTCTCAACACGAAGTCCGGCGCATCCTTGCCCACCATCGTCGGCGCGGCCGCCGGGGATGAGGCGGTCCACGCGGTGCTCAAGATCAGGCTGCCCAGCAGCAACGCTTTACGCATGCGGCGACGCCCTCACCCACCTCACCGCTCGTGAACTGGTTAACATTGAGCCGGCGCCGACGCGCAGCGATACATCAATCACACTGGTAACCCCGCTGTCCGAGGAGCCTGTAAACTGGAAGCTTTGCGCCCTCGACTTTCGCCGAGTTTGCCCTGATCAGATCTTATGCAAAATCGCATATTGCGAGCCGCAGTGTCAACGCGCGGCCTTTGTGTTTGTGATGACGAAATATGACTTGGCGCACATTCATGAATATTGATCGCAGCGGTTGCCGAGCGCACGCGGGCGCGTGCCGCCAAGCGCCGGCGGCGATTCGAAACATTTCATATGAAGCCGCGCCATTACACGCGACCGGCGTGCGGCAAACAATCTGTCTCCCGATTGAGACAGACTGCTTCGCTGCTGCTGCCGGAGCTTAGGTTCGGACCCGCGGCCGGACCCCTGCGCACTCAGCCGGGAACTTTTCCGTTCACGAGACTGGCGAGCGGCTGGAAGGAGATCAACGGATCCAATGCGGTCGCGCCGCTGCCCAACGTGTTGTTCAAGTTGGGTGACGGCCACAGGCTGGGCCAGAGGCCGACGGCCGACTGACCCGCCACCGTGCCATGCAGCGCCAAGTAGTTGAGCACTACGATCTGCACCAGATTCGGAACGTTGTTGCCCGCCGGGCTGCTGGTCGTGTTCTGCGAGCCGTCGGGATTCATGTAGCCCAACTGCAAGCTCATTTCCGGATTCTTCTGCGCCGGCAGCGGCTTAGCCTTCGGGTCGTACACCAGGAAATACGTGGCCGCGACATTTTGGTTGTCCGCCGTCCACACACCCTTGCCGCGGCCCGCGACCGAACTGTCGATCGTGCCGTCGCTGGCGAGCGAGCCGTCGCTGAACACATAGATCATCACCGGCTTGCCCCTGATCGCGGCATACTGCAACACCGCGCCAATGCAGGTGCCCAGAGCGAAATCGCGCGTCTCGCCGGTGGCGCGATCACCGGTGTGATAATCGAAGCCGTCCATTTGGATTGTGCCCGCCGCGGCATCACCGTTGATCACGAGCTTCATGATGGCGGCGGTCTTCTGGAAATCCGAATTGCCCATGTACTCGGCGGTGGAGAATATTCCGCCCGTGCCGACGATTTGTGGATCGAGGTCCGGGTCGATCGCGGCCGGACTCGGGTACCGGTTGAGCAGATACGCGGCCTTGGTGTAGGAACAAGCCTGGATCCCCGGAATTGCAACACCGTTCACCGTGCCGCCCAATGCGGCCGCATTCAATTGTGCCGCCGTGGTGCCCACGGGCAGTATCGCACCGTTGACAAGGGCGTTCGAATAGGCCGTCACCAGGCCGTACTTCGCGTCGCTGATGCGCTTCATCGACTGGAGCACGTTGGTGACGTCGGCCGAATTCGGCAGCAACGTACTCATTTGACCGGTATTGACCAAGCCCTGGGAGTCGGTAGCGTTCGCGATCTTGGTCGGCTGCGCGGCGATATTGATCATCGTCGGGGGCGCCATCGAGTTGCCGCCGGACACCGAACTATCGGAGCCGATCAGATCCAAGAGCGCGCCCCGGGCTCCCGCCTGCCAAATTCCGTACATCGGGTTATGAGGATTGGTGTTGGTGTCATTCTGCGACAGCGCCGGAATCACGGTGCCGGTGGTATTGGCCATCACCGAGGCGCCGATGCGGGTCTTGATGCCGCGCAGGTGTGCGCTGTCCGAATGAAAACGCAGTCCCAAGGTGCTGTCGACGAAGCTCTTCGCGCTCGAATTGGGAACCATGGTGCCCGGCAAGCCGAGCTTGCTGTAGCCGGCGACGCTCAAGAAATCGAGCTGACCGCCGGGTCCGCCGATCAACACGTTGGAACCCGCGATGTTGCCGCCGCCCGCGAGATCGAAACAGATGAAGGGAATCATGCCGGATCCGGCCGTGATTTGGCATGCGGAAACCGCCGACTGTATGTCGCAGGCCAGGGTGGCCGGGGTACCGCAGGTCTGCGCCTCGGCCACGCGCGGATTGGCGAGCAGCGAGTAGATCGACGGCAGCAGCACCGAGGCGCCTCCGGTCATGAAGCTCTGCGCGATGAATTCCCGGCGCGTCTTCGGCCGCGGATGATCCTGATGGCGGAGCGGTTCGTGTAGTCCCAGAGCCTTAGGTTTCTTGCGCATAATAAAGAGCCTCTTCGATTCCACTACTGCTTAATTAATCAATACGTCGGCATTGCCGAGCGCCGCGGCGCAGGTCGCGCTCGCCACCGCCATCACACGACCGGTGGATGAGCACGCGGTACTCAAGCAGAGCCTGCCGACCAAGAGATCGAGCTCGCCGGTCGCGCCCGTCAAGGTGGAGGCCAACGGCTGGGTCGTCAGTTGCCCGTTGCCCACCACAAGCGTCGCCAGCGGTCCGGTCACAGCATCGATGCCCGCTTGATTCGCGAACTGCGAGGCACCGAAGGTAACGCTCGGCGGAAAGATCTTCGCGCGCAGCGACGGGGTGGTCATCATTTGATTGCAATACTGGACCGCGAGCTGCGCAACGCCGACCTGGTTGGCGGAAGAGAATGCCTCGAGGGTGTTCACCGAAGGCAACTGCTGCTGCACGCTCTGGTATGTCGCGGTCACCGCCGCATTCGTGGTCGGCACGCCGGTGAGCGCGGAGAAGGTCGAATTGATCTGCGCGAAGGAGCGCACACCGACATCGGCCATGACCGGCCCCACGGGCGGTGGCGGCGTGACCGGAACCTGCTCGACGATCACGTTGGTCGCGCTTCCCAACTGATCGAATTGCAGGAAGAACTGGTCGGTCAAGGGTCCGTTCTCGAGGCCGATGACCGTGCCGATATTCGAGAGCACCTGGCCCTGAGCCGTGTAGTTGGCCGCGGTCACCGTCGTATTGAGCGGAATATAGGCCTGGCCGACCAACGGGAGCGCGCCGTTGATGCCGATGCGCATGCCCTTGACGGGAATACTGCTCGGCTTCGCGGTGGAATCCAGTGAAATGAACGTCGGCTTGTAGAATAGATAGCTGTAGCTGTCGTATTGGCTCACCGTGAACATCATGTAGGCCTGCGGTACGTTGACGCCCGGCACGCTCGACACGTTGAACAGCATGTAATAGCGCTCGCCCACGCCCGCGTTGAAGTTCTGCACGACCTGCGCGGCGGTCATTGCGCGGCTGTGGATCGCGACGAATTTGATCAGCCCCTGCCAGCCGTCGTTGCCCGACACCTCGTTGCCGAGGACCAGGGCAAAGCTGCTGTCCCAGTTCGAGATTGTGCCGCCCTTCTGCGGATCCGGGGTATTGGTGTTGACGCCGTTGACGTAGATTTGGCGCCCGTTCACCGAGTCATAGGTCAGCACCACATGCTGCAGCGACGCCTGCAGCACCATGGCGGTATTGGCGGTCTGCTGCTGCGGCATGCCGTTCAAGTCCGAGTTCGATCCGCGCAGCATGAAATCATAGTCCTGGTTGGTCTGGCCGAGCGTGAAATTGCGCGTGGTGTCGCCGCCCGAGTAGCTGACCATGAACGATGGATTGGCCGTTGCCACCAGCGCGGGCGCGACCCATGCCTCGATGGAAAACTCGCCGGTCGCCTGGATCAGCGTATAGAGCTTGGAACTCGCCGAGGTGGTCGCCTGCGCCTTCGCGGGACCGGTGGTGCCGGTGGGACCCATGATGATGCCCCAACCGCCGGCCCATTGGTAATTGCCGGTCAGAGTCAGGTCGGCGCCCGGATCAATGCCGCTCGTGTCATAGGCAACCGATCCGGTCCCGGTCTGAAATTCATACTTGGCGATCGTATCCGCATCGTAGCGGCTGGCGCCGCTCGCGATCGTGCCCTGGGTCAGCGTCAGCGCCTTGCTGATGACCAAATTGGGGTTGATGCTGGTGGGCGTCAGCGATTGGGCGAAGATTTGAATCTGCTGCAGCATGAGCGCCGCGTCCGTGGAGCAACTGCTCCAGCAGTTGTGATTGTCGATGGCCAGGCGCTGATAGAAGCGCGAATTCGTGCCGCAGGTGGTCGCATTGAACGGCACGCAACCCGTGAAGTCGATCTTCGGGATAGCGGCCTGGTAGGCGGCGAGGATCTGCGCTACGGGCGCTGCGAAATAAGGCGATTGCGGCGCGGAGGCGTTCGGCGAATGGCAGCGCGAGCAATACTGGCTGGTGAGCGTATATATAGTGGCCTCGTATTCCGCCGGGGACGCCGGGAAATTCAAGCTCTGGCCGACCGATTGCACCGGCGGCGCGGTCAACTGAACTTGCGTGGTCGAGGAGGCCCCGGTGGCGCCCGCCCAGTTGCTGATCCAGGTGGTCAAGATCGCGCCGCAGGCACTGTTGTCGGCAAGCCAGCAATTGTGGCCGCCGCTCACCTTGATGACCACCCGCGACGTCGAGGGTTGTGCCAAATTCACCACTGTGTTCGCCTGCGCGTACGCGAGATTCACATTGTCGCTGCGGGCAAAGTTGGGCATTTGTGCGGGCGATGTGGCGTTGTGGCATTGACCGCAACGGTTTTGCCCGCGCACGTTGTTCCAGAAATTCACTTCGAAGGCCTGGACATCCGCCGTCGCCGCCGCAGGCCCCGTATAGGCAGCCGCACTGCTGGTCGGAGCCACCGCCGCAGTTGCCGTGGTGGGGGCGCCGCCGCCGCCGCAACCGGTCAAGACAAAGGAGGCCGCGAGCGTGAGCAAGCCGAATGTGCGTGTAACTTTCATGCTCAATTCCCCAGGCAGTAGGCGGCTGATTGCGCAAAGATCGGCCGCAGCAAGTAATTTTGCTGGAAGGACGCGGTCATGGAAGCGATTTGGGCCGTGTCGGCGGCGTTCATGGGTGCGCGGTAACACACGGTCTTAAACACCCGCGTGACTTGGCAGTTGGCAAACGCCTGGCTGCCGGCGAGTTCAACCCCTAAGGATTTTGCTCCGCTGCCGCTGCCCGGAAGCGCTTTGCTCCATCCCAATATTTGATTGGGTCCCGTTCGCCAGCGGTTGTCCCAGCTGTCATCCGGGGTATTGAACCCTTGCGGGAAATTCGTGTTGTTGATGTGGTACTTGGGCTGCGTTTGTCCGGCGGTGTACACGATCTGTCCGATCGGCCACGCAGTCGCCCCCACTTCGCTCGCTGGATACGAGAAATTGTAGTAGGCGAAGGCCTGCGCCATCGGATCCATGCCGCTGTGGCAGCCGACGCAGTTGGTCAGAAACAGGATGCTGACGCCGCCCGGGCTGCGGGTCACGTCCTGGCGGATACGATCGGGGGGCCGCGTCGTGTCCATGATGGTCGGCAGGTCGCTGCACAGGTGATTCATCATGGTGAAGCGGAACATCGCGCGGTTCGTGCCGTTCACGAAGAAGGCGCTGGCCGCGCCGCGCGTCGTCATGATACCGGCAGTCGCGGCCGAAGGAATGCCGGTGAGGGCGGACTGCGGGCTCGGCTTCAAATGGACGCTCAGGTCGACATTGTTGGCGTCCAGGTTCGTATACATGTCGTTGTTGTTCGGCGAATACGCGCCCTCGCCCGACGTGCCGTCACCGATATAGACGAGGTCTGCGCTCAACAAGGTGTTGAAGGAGACGTTGTCGCGCACCATGCCGATCACCGTCGCCGTGTAGTCGTTGAGCGGCACGAACACCGATTGGTCGCGGTTGGTCCATGGCGCCGCCATGTTGCGGATCGTGTCGTTGTAGAACGCGGGATCATTGGTCGCCATCATCGCCGCCGTGATCGCGTCCGGAGCGGCGATCATGTTCTGGAGCACCGTGGCCGAAGGTGGCACGCCGGCGATGCGGTTGTAGATTCGTGTCGCCTGGTCGGCGGTCGGGCCGGCCGTGGACGCATTCGCGCCGAGTAGCGCGATCGCACCGGCGCACGCCGCGGCGTGCAGTGCCAGCGTGACGAAGCGCGGCATCGCCGAGCTGCCTACGAGTTGCGTCATTGGTTTTACCATCCCGTACTTCATGTTCACATCCACTCGCGTGAGTTGCGGATTTCGACGTGGCGCCAATATAGCCAATGGAAATGCCTCTCAGTAATGTCTCATTCGAACGACGTCGGCGTTTCGCGACAGTAACGACCGCCAACTACGCACCTATATCCTGGGCTCCAATTTGCAAGACTCTGCGCGCAAGTGCACAGAGAAGCGGATGCAGGCAAGTTCTTCTGTGAGTGCGTTAACAGATTGCACACGCGCATCGAACGATGATGCTGTTATGAAACCAATTAAGTTCAATGACCTTGCGCGCATCGGCAAACTGGTCATCGAAGCTGGAAGCAGGAACCGTAAATGACCGATCACCGTATTCGTGAAACCCGTCACGGTTTGCTGAAGCTCGCCGCGCTCGCGCTGCCCGCGCTGGCGCTGCTCGGCTGCCAGAGCGCGACGAGCGGACACGCCCCGGGCCTCGCGGGCGGCCAGTCGCTGACTCCCGGAATCACCAATTATCCGCTCGCCTACATCAAGCAGCCGGCACTCCCGGCGACCGCGGTAAAGGGCAATAACGCCGCGCCGCCGCCGGACGTCGACGTGCGTGATCTGATCACCTCCATCACCGGCAGCGATCTGTACATACGCGACACCGCCAGCGCCGCCGGCGTCGAAACCAACGTCACCAAGGCCATCACCCTGGGGCAGGGTGCCGTACGGGACCTCGACGTGTCGCCGGACGGAAAGAAAGTGGTGTTCTCGCTGCGTCTGCCGCTCAACCCGAAACTGAAAAATGACGATCCGAAGCAGCCCCATTGGCATATCTACCAATACGACGCCACCACACAGATAGTCACGCAACTGACCAACGACGACATCACCGCGGGCCATGACGTGGGCGCGCAGTACCTGCCGGACGGGCGGATCGTGTTCGCGTCGACGCGCCAGCTCGCGACTCAATCGATATTGCTCGATGAGGGCCGTCCGCAATACCAGGCCGTGACCGACAATCGTCAACAGTTCATTTTTCTGCTGCATGTCATGAACGGCGACGGCACCGACATGCACCAGATCAGCTTTAATACCAATCACGATTTCGCGCCGTCGGTCTTGAGTAACGGTCAGATCGTCTTTTCTCGTTGGGAAGTGACCAACGGCGCGGATCAGATCAGCTTGTATCGCGCCAACCCCGACGGGTCGGGCTTGGAACTGCTTTATGGCGCCAACAGCCACGCGACCGGCGCCAACGCCGCCGGCACCAACAACAACGTCATTCAGTTCTTGGGCGCGCGCCAGCGCAACGACGGCAAGCTGCTCGCCATCGCCCGGCCATTTCTCGGCACGCAGCTCGGCGGCGATCTGTTGGTGATCGACTCGGCGAACTTCGTCGAAATCCATCAGCCGAGCTCGCCGAGCGCGCCCGCCGGAACCGGACAAACCGAGGCGACGACGCTGGGAGTGACCACGGAGGCGAAGTTGCCGTCCGCGGGCGGCCGATTCGCCTCCTTTTATCCGCTGTACGACGGCACCAACCGGATGCTGGTGAGCTGGTCGCCTTGTTTCGTGCAGGGCACGAGTGGAGTCGTGGAAGTGTGCAACGCCGCCAATACCAGCGGCGCCAATGTCACGCTTGCGCCCCCTCAATATACGCTGTGGGTCTACGATTTCGCTGCCGGCACCTTGAGCCCGCTCTTGAGCGCGGACGCCGGGACCGAGATCGTCGAACCGATCATCATGCAGGCTCGAACGCCGGCTCCCGCCTTCATTGCGGATTTCACGCCGACCACTACGGCTGAGCAGAATCTCGTCAATCGCGCGGTCGGCGTGCTCGACATCAGCAGCGTCTACGATTTCGACGGCATCGACACGGCCAAGCCGAACATCGCGACCCAGGCCGATCCCGGCCAGCCGAGCTTTTATACGCGGCCGGCACGCTTCATCAGAATTGAAAAAGCGGTCGAGATTCCCGACAAGACGGTGCGCAAGATCAATGCCTCGGCCTTCGGTCCGGCGGGCATGGGCATGCGAGAAATCCTCGGCTATGCGCCGATCCAGCCCGACGGATCGGTACAGATCCAGGTGCCGGCCAATGTTCCGTTCACGATCGATGTCCTGGACGCGAACGCGCGGCGCATCACGGCCCGGCACACGAGCTGGCTGCAGCTGCTGCCTGGGGAGACCAAGTCCTGCAATGGTTGCCACACCGTGAACGCGACCAACCCGACCTCGCATGGCCGCTCGGGTTTGACGCAGCCCGTGAATCAGGGCGCACCCTCCACCGGTCAGCCGTTTCCCGGCACCAATACCGCGCTGTTCGCAAATGCCGGGGAAACCATGGCGCAAACCCTGGGGCGCATCAGCTGCATCAAGGTCAGCACATGCTCGCAGATCCTCGCCACCGACGTGATCTACGCCAATGTGTGGACCACCGGCGTCACGCTGCCCGCGGGGAGCACGGATACGGCCTTCTCGTACACGTACAGCAGCGCACCTCCTCCGGCCGTGGCCGAGGGCATTCCGGGATCCCCACCGACCAACGCGAATTGCGCGGCGCCGGGGTGGACCGCGCAATGCCGCATCACGATCCATTACGCGAACGCCAATTCGAACCCAATCGGACTTTATATACAGCACCTGTGGGATCTCTCGCCGCGTACCGCGAAAGTGAATGGCGTTCCCAATACCGTGGTGACCTGCACGCTGTGCCACAACACCAAAAATGCGATGAACGCCTTTCAATTTCCAGCGGGACAGCTCGATTTGACAGGCGGCGCATCGGGCACCGTCGTCACCTCTTATGAGCAAATCCTGTTCCCTCACGACGAACTGACGCTTAATATGGGTGTATTGGTCCCTGTGACGGTAACTCAGCCCGGTCCGCCGCCGGTTACGGTGCCGGTACAGGTGGCAGCGTCGATGTCGGCCGGCAGCGCGAGCGCGTCGACGGCTTTCTTACGGATGTTCGATGGCACTTTTCATGACCCGGTACTCGACCACACCGGCTTTTTGACTCACGGGGAGCTGCGCTTGATCTCGGAATGGCTGGATATTGGTGCCCAGTTCTACAACGATCCGTTCGTCGCGCCGGCGAACTAAATTGTGAGGCCGCTGCTCGCGCTGGTGTTGTTGCTGCAGGCGGTGCATGTAGATCCTGCGCAGGCTGCGAATCAGCCGCTCGTACAGCTGGTGGTCACCGCACCCTACCTGGAAATGCACTCGGGTCCCGGACGCGGCTATCCGGTCGTGTACGTGGTGGGCCGCGACGAGGTGCTGACCGTGTTGTTCAGCCGTACCGATTGGTACAAGGTGCGCGCTGCGCGGGGCGAGGAGGGATGGGCACGGCGCGCCGATTTGGCGAGCACCCTATTGCCCTCCGGGGAGCCGGCGCCGATTCCGCCGTATCCGGATTTCTTGACCCACCGCTGGGAAATCGGCGCCGGATACGGGGTTTACAATCATGAGAACCTGGTCACCGCTTACGCCGATTACGGCATCACCGAGAGCATCGACGTCGAGGCCGTCCTGCAGCAGGCGTTCGGTACGCTCGACAACCGGTACATCGCAACCGTCGGCTTGCGCCACACATTCGTTCCGGAATGGAAGTGGTTTTCGCCCACCGCCGGAATCGGCACCGGCTATCAGCGCATTTCGGCCACAGTGCCCCCCGCCCCGCTCGAAAGCAACAACCAGATGGCCTACGCCTCGCTTGGAGCCCGCGGATTCATCACCCGACGCTTCATGTGGCGCGCCGATTGGCGCCACTATGTCGTGTTCAACAACCAGAACGTCAACGAGGTACTGGAAGAATGGAAAATCGGCTTAGCAGTATTCTTCTAGCGGCAGCGCTGCTGTCCGGCTGCAGCTGGTTCCATCGCGGCGACAAGGCGCCGGCGCCGGTGCCCGTGACGGTCGATGAACCGCAGGCCAATCCCTCGATCATCGAGCCGCAGGTGTCGCGCCGTGTCGTGAAGACTCCGAAGATCAAATCCAAGGACTTCGAGGTCGGCGCGTACTACGGCGCCCTGAGCATCCAGGATTTCGGCACCAACCCGGTCTACGGCGTGCGCGCCGCCTATCACGTGACCGAGGATTTTTTCATGGAAAGCTACGCCGCGCGCTCGCAGGCCGGCTTGAGCAGTCTCGAGAACGTGTTCCCCAACATCACGGTCGTCAGCAACTCTGGGAGATACTTCACGTACTACGACCTGGACGTGGGATACAACGTACTGCCCGGCGAGGTGTTCCTCGGGCGGGGCCGCGCCTTTAATTCAGCGCTGTACGTGACGGTGGGCATAGGTGACGTGAAATTCGCGAATCAGGATCAGTTCGCGCTGAACTTTGGGGTGGGCTATCGCGTCACGATCACCGACTGGCTGGCCATGCATCTGGACGTCAGGGATCACGTGTTCGAATCCAACCTGTTCGGCGTCAACAAGAACGTCGACAACGTAGAAGCCATATTGAGCCTGACCACATATTTCTAACGCTTGCCGATTCAAGAGGAGAGATCAATGCATAGCTTCACTGCAAAAATCTTCAGGCGCTGCGCGCTGACGGCGATCGTCATCGCCTCCGCGGCGTTCGCCGCCGACACCGGCGGGCCTGCACCCGCGTTCACGCTCACCGCGCTGTCCGGAGGGCAGACCGCCTTGAGCCAGTACAAGGGACAGGTGGTGCTGGTGAATTTTTGGGCTACCTGGTGCGGACCCTGCCAACAGGAGATGCCGTTGCTCGATCAAATGTACAAGAAATACAAGCCCGCGGGCTTCACGCTGATCGGCGTGAACGTCGACAAGGAAGAGCCTGCGGTCAAGGAGCTGCTCGCGCGCAAACCGGTGAGCTTCCCCGTGCTGCTCGACCCGGCAAACCAGGTCAGCAAGGCTTATCACGTCGAGGAAATGCCGAGCTCGGTGATCATCGATCGCAAGGGTGACATTCGCTACATTCACCGCGGCTACCGGCCGGGCGACGAAAACGATTACCAAGATCGCATACGCCAGTTGATCCGCGAGTAGCCCATGGAAACCCTGCCCCGCACGCCGCTTTGCCTTGTGCCGCCGCTGCGTTGCGCATGGTTGGCCGGTGCCCTGCTGCTGTGCGCCGGGTGCAGCAACATCCAGCCCTGGGTGAAACCGTACGAGCGCGATCGGCTGGCTGACCCGATCATGGCCTGGGAGCGGGATTCGGTATCCGCCGCATACGTGGATCACGTGCGCGAAGTTCGCGAAGGGGCACGCGGTGCGACCGGCGGCGCAGGCGGCGGCTGCGGCTGCAACTGATGGACGCGGCGACACTACGACGCAGTGTGAGTCGCGTTGCCGTGCTCGCGGCGCTGCTTTTGGTGCGCGCCACGAGCGCGGATGTGCTGCCGGACGACCGCGCCGACCTCTTCTACAGCAAGTACAGCGGCGGCGGCATGGACATCACCGGCGAATCCGTCCTGGTGCGCAAGAAGATCACCGAAAACTTTGCAGTCGAAGCCAATTATTTCGTGGACAAGGTCAGCGGCGCCTCGATCGACGTCTTGAGCCAGGCGAGCCAGATCAAGGATACGCGCAAGCAAAAGAGCGGCACGGTCGAATATGTACACGACAAAACCACGTACTCGCTCAGTTATATCAACAGCGTGGAGAATGACTACAAGTCCAATACCACCAGCGTTTCGCTGAAACAGGACATGTTCGGCGACTTGACCACTCTGACGCTCGGCTATACGCATACCGACGATGGGGTCGGCGAAAACAACGGCGGTGTCATCGCGTGGTTGGGACACGCGCAGAGCATCGGCTACGATGTCGGCGTATCGCAAATCCTGACCAAGAATTTGATCGCCGGGATAAACGTGAATGTCATCACCGACAACGGCTATCTCGCCAACCCCTACCGCTCCTATCGCTACCTCGACAGCAGTAATCCTGCCAAGGGATATTCGCTCGCCAGTCAGATATACCCCGACACCAGGACCAGCACCGCGGTTCAAACCGAGGCGAAGTATTACCTGCCCTATCGGGCGGCGATCACCGGCTCGTACCGCTACTTCACCGATACCTGGGGCATCGTCGGCAATACCTACGAGCTCGATTACACCCACCCGATCGGCAACATTTGGATCTTGGAGGGGCGGGTGCGCTTTTATAAGCAGAATAACGCCAATTTTTACAGCGATTTGTACAGCTTCGCCGGCCAATACAATTTCATGGCGCGCGACCAAAATCTGGCGGCGGGAGACAATACCACGATCGGGGCGAAAGTCACTTACGCGTTCCTGCCCGACGGCTGGAAGATGTTCAAGCGCGCCACCGCCACCTTCGATGTCAGCCGCATAGAATACAAATACACCGACTTCCGCAACATCAAGTATTACGGCCTGCCTCAATATCAGCCGGGCCAAGAACCCTTGTACTCCTTCAACGCCACCGTCTATCAGATTTATATGTCGATGTTCTTCTGACCCGAGGCGACCAGCCGGCGCCACCACACCAACAGCATGGGTGCGAGCGCCGATGCGATGGCGATGGTGTCGGCGACCCAATCCCAGAAATCGCGATCGCGATGCACGACGGACAAGCCTTGAACGAATTCGATCAGGGCGCCGAAGACGGACAGCAACACCGCAATGACCAGCAGGCGGCGACGCGGGAATGCCGCCACAGCCAGACCCGTCAGAGCATAGAACGCGATGAAATGTTCGGCTTTGTCCCACGGCGCCAATTGCAGCGCCTGTGCCGGGGGAATCACGGCGCTGTAGAACGTGAATAGGAGCGCCCCGTAAAATGCGACTTGCGCCAGGCGAGTGAGCAGCGATACTCTGAACATGGTGCATCCAAAAGCGTTGAGCATAGCAAATCCATGGCGAAGACCCCTGTGTCGCGCCGCGCAGCGTTGAAGATTCTGGCGCTCGGGGCCGCCGGCACGGCGGTGTTGGCTGATCGCCGCTCGGTTGGCGCCGAGCCGATCAGGCTCGATGTGAACGATCCTGCGGCGCTTGCACTCGGTTACGTCGAGAGCGCCGCTGCGGTCGACGTCAAGAAATATCCGACCTATGTGCCGGGGTCCATTTGCGACAATTGCCTGCAGCTGCAGGGCACGCCCGGCAACGACTATCGGCCGTGCGGCCTGTTTCCGGGAAAACCGGTATCGGTGCGCGGCTGGTGCTCCGGGTGGACGGCGGAAATATAGGCGTCCCTTACCCGCACCCCGACCGCCGGAAAATCCGTGAAGAATCCGTCGATGCCGAGCGCCAGATAGCGGGTGATTTCCGCCGCCAGATCGCCGTGCGCCTCCGCAGCGATCCCCACTTTAAGATCGGCCGGCAAGAACTCGTTTTCAGCGCGAAACGTCCACACATGAACGGTCAGCTGGTGCCGGTGCGCCGCGGCGACCGCGGCTGCGGTCGCGAGCGATTTGGCGATGCCGATCCCATCGGCATATTCGGCAATACGCTTCGGATCCCCCAGCTCGTGTTCCAGCAACTGAACCAGCGGCAGATGCGTCATCTTGCGCAATTGCCGCAGGTTGGTCGGGTCGAAGGACTGGATGAACACGGGCGATCCCACTCGTTCATAGTCGAAGCGCCGCAGCGTCTGCAACACCGCAGCTTCCTGCGCGAGGCCGATCGAGGCGAAGTGCGCGGGATGCTTCGTCTCCGGATACACGCCGATCCCGATTTTGCCGCCGCGCTTGCGGTTCGCCTCGCCCACGAGCTGCATGATCTCATCGAAGGTCGGCACCGCTAACCGGCCGTCGAAAGCCCGGTTCGCCGGCCGCAGCTGCGGCAGACGCTCGCGCGCGCGCAACGTCTTGATTTCGGCGAGGGTGAAGTCCTCGGTGAACCAGCCGGTCGTCGCTTCGCCGTCGATTACCTGGGTGCGGCGGCGCACCGCGAATTCCGGATATGTCTCCACATCCGTGGTGGTGCCGATCTCATTTTCGTGCCGCGCGATGAGCACGCCGTCCCGGGTCATGACAAGATCGGGCTCGATGAAGTCCGCACCCTGATCGACCGCGAGCCGGTAGCTCTCGAGCGTATGCTCGGGCCGCTCGCCACTCGCACCGCGATGCGCAATCACAATTGTTGGCGGCAAAAGGCTGTCAGGCACGGGGCACCCATCGAAAAATAGCTGCTAGTCTAGCGCATGGAACTCGGCCAAGCCCGCGGGCCCGATAAAGGGTGTGCGGCAGCGCGGGTTTTCTTAAGACTCGGACAAGCGTTAAGCTTGCGAAATTATGCGCTCGAAGCGGGCTGGGCGCGCTACGATAGACCATCTGCGCTGTGTCCAATTCAGGGGGTGCTCATGTCACTTGTAACAAAGATTTCGGTCGTCCTGCTCGCGGCCGCCGTCGTTACCGCCACGCCGGCATTCGTCAATGCCGCACATGCCGGGACGGCGCGCCAGGAAGGACTTCTGTTGACCGCAACCGAAGTATTGGAGGACGTGCAAGGCATGCCCGACCAGCGCGTCCCTGATGCGATGCTGGCGCGCGCCTACGGAATCGCCGTGATTCCCAGTGTGACCAAAATCGCCTTCATATTCGGCGGCCGCTACGGCACCGGGGTGGTGGTGGTGCGCAACAAACTGGATGCGCCGTGGAGCAACCCGGTGTTCCTCTCGCTTACCGGAGGCAGCTGGGGGCTTCAGGCGGGTGCGCAAGCCTCCGATATCATCCTGGTGTTCACGACCAGGAACGGCATCGAAGGCATCGCCGGAGGCAGGATGACGCTGGGGGCCGACGCTTCCGTCGCGGCTGGACCGGTCGGCCGACAAGCGTCGGCCGCGACGGATATCGCCCTCGCCGAGATTTATTCCTATGCCCGAACGCGCGGTTTGTTCGCCGGCATTGCCGTGGACGGCAGCGTCATTTCGATCGATCGCTCGGCGAACGCCGCGCTGTACCACAAGAGCGGTGTGACCGCGAGCGAGATATTTTCCGGCCAGGCGCCGGCGCCGCCTGAAAGCGCACAGCGTTTCCTCGATCGGTTGTCGCAGTTGACGCACACGCCGTCGAGAACCTCGCCCGCACCGCAAACCAGTATGCCGGCCGCGGCGGCGCCGGCTGCGCCGGCGGCGCCCGCGGCAACCCCCGCCGCGCCGCCACGCACGTATCCGTTGGAAAACCAAAACTAACGGTGACACGGCGATACGAGCATGCCGCCGTGTAGGGTGATGCTGCGCGCTGCGGTATACGCCTGCATCCTATGGTTATCCGGTCAGGCGCATGCGCACGCGCCGCTGGTGCTGCTCACCGACTTCGGCACGGCGGACGGCGCGGTATCCGCGATGAAGGGCGTCGCGTACAGCGTATCGCAGGATTTGCTGATATCGGATTTGAGCCACGAGAATCCGAGCCTCTTCGCCGGCGCCTATCGGCTGTATCAAGCCGAGCAATTCTGGCCGAAGGAGACCGTATTCGTTGCGGTCGTGGATCCCGGCGTGGGTACCGAGCGCCTCTCGGTGGTGCTCAAAACGCGCACCGGACATTATTTCGTCGGCCCCAACAACGGCCTGTTGTCGCTGGTCGCCGAGCGCGACGGTATCGAAGGCCTGCGACAGATCGACGAACGCGTGAACCGGCGCCCAGGTTCGGACGAATCACACACATTTCACGGCCGCGACGTGTTTGCCTATACCGGCGCACGCCTAGCCGCCGGGGTGATCCGCTTCGACGAGGTGGGCCCCTCGCTCGCACCGCAGACATTGATCTCTATTCCGTACCGCAGAGCCGAGCGCATCGGCGACGCGGTCAAGGGCATCATCCCGGTGCTCGACGTGCAGTTCGGCAACGTATGGACCAACATACCGAAATCCATGTTCGACGAATTGCACCTCGCGTTGGGAGCTCCGGTCCGGGTGCGCATTTATCACGACAATCGGCTCATCGACGACGAGGTCGCACCCTACCGACGCACCTTCGGCGAAGTGCCGGTCGACAAACCGCTGGTGTACGTCAATAGCTTGTTGAACCTCGCCGTGGCGCTCAATCAGGCGAGCTATGCGGCCGCCCACAACATCGAATCCGGCCCGGATTGGTTCATCGAACTCAGTCCGGCGCACCCGCCCTGAGATCGGCGCCGATGCGGCCTCGCGAAGGCGTCACTCGGCCTCGGCCGGCGCGAAGAACACCAGCACCGTGATCTCCTCTTCTATGTCGTAGAACCGATGTTCGACGTGGGCCGGCACAAAGATGAGGGTTCCGCGCGTTACGGCTTGATCTTGATGGCCCGCGCGCATCCGTGCCCTGCCCTGCACCACGTAGTAGAGTTCGTCCTGCTTGTGAGGCGACTGACGATCGGTGCTTCCGGACGCCAAAACGTACACTCCGGCGCTCATCGCGGGAACACGCAGGAATTCCAGATACTCGCTGCCCTGCTGCAACCGCTGCTCGGCGATGTCCTCGATCGCTAAAAAGCGAACTTTCCGATTGCTCACTTGAGGCGCTCCGCCAAAAGTACGGTAGCCAGCATATACCTCGTATCTTGAATCTTCCACGCGTCGCGTCGGCGGCGTTGCCGGTACCGACACGGCAGTTGGGACGGTCGGCCCGATCCTGCTAGAGTTGCGCGTCGCGCGCGGCGCAATCGATTCACGACAGATCATTGAAGGGAACACCATCTCCATGCCCCAAACACTTGAACCGGTGCGCACAGTGACCTTGGCTGAAGTTCAGGACGCGCGCGTTCGCATCGCCAAGTCCGTGTTGCGCACCCCGTTGATCCCGCTCGATCTCGGACCCCACTACCCGGACGTGCGGCTCAAATTGGAGAATCTCCAGCCGACCAACTCGTACAAGCTGCGCGGCGCCGTCAACGCGGTGGCGATGTTGTCGGAGGCCGAGCGCGAACGGGGCGTATGGACCATCAGCGCAGGCAATGCGGGACAGGGCGTCGCCTACGCGGCGCGACGGGCGGGAGTGCCTTGCACGGTGGTCGCTATCGAGACGGCCCCGAAATCTAAAATCGAGAGGATGCACGCGCTAGGCGCTCGCCTCATCCCGGTCCCATATTCCGCCGCATGGAAGGCTCTTGGAGATCGTGCCTTCCCCGGCGTCGAGGGCACTTTCGTGCACCCGTTCGATGACCACAACTTCATTGCCGGCCATGCCACCATGGGTCTCGAGATTCTCGAGGATGCACCCGACACCGTCGCCGTCATTGCGGCGATCGGCGGCGGCGGCCTCGTCACGGGTGTGGGCAGCGCCCTGAAAGCGCGCAACCCCGCGATCAGGGTTTTTGGCGCCGAACCGGAGACTGCGGCTCCGGTGGCGCTGTCCCTTGCGGCCGGATCCGTACAAGAGTTCAAGGACTGGAAGCCCTCGTTCGTGGACGGTGCCGGCGGACAGAGCGTGTTCCCGCGCATGTGGGAGCGGATGCGCCCGGTGCTGGACGGCTGCATCGTCGTGACCCTGGATGAAACGAAGAGAGCGATGCGATTGGTGGCCGAGAAGGCGCGCGTCATCGCCGAAGGCGCCGGCGCTCTGGCGGTGGCCGCCGCGCTTACCGGCAAGGCGGGCCGGGGACCGCTGGTTGCGATCGTCTCCGGAGGCAATATCGATTTGCCGAAGTTTTGCGAGCTCATCTCCTCGTCGCCGGCGTGAGGTGATCGCGCACGATTTCGGGTCGCGGGCGTCTCGGCCCACAGGCTGCCGGACCGATCGGCAGGTCATTTATACTGCTTTGAGCCGTCATGGCCATTACCGTAACCGTCCAGATCCCGCCCATGCTGCCGACGACGCACGAACGCAACGTAACGCGCTGCGCGACCGCGGCGCTCCTCATGTTCCTTGCGGTTCCGGGGCTCGCGCAACAGGATCAATCGCTGGCAAAGGAAGCGAAGAACCCGTTCGCGAACCTGATTGATCTGCAGTTCTATAACGATGTCACCTTAGGGGTCGGGCCGGTGTTTCAGATCCCGAGCGCCGCCAACGATGCGCTCGGCCAGGGCAAGTGGGGTGCGGGCCAGCCGGCAGGCATTGATCGCCTCGACGATTGCCGCGGCATAAGGCGCGCCCGGCCGGACGTCCCGCGGAGCGATCCAACACGGGAATCCCCCGGCTTCCAGCGCCGCACACACTTGATCGGCGAGGGCCGCATCCTGCGATGCGTAGCTGACGAATACGCTCCTCGCCCCGACCGCCGCGGCATTCGACGGCGGCGCCACGCTTTGGCTCGGCTCGGCGCTGCTCATGCGGAAGCTTTATCGGGCTCAGCGCGCGCCGTACGCAGCTGCGCCAGCTTGCGCAACAACGGCGTCATGGTCAGTCCCTGGGCGAAGATCGAGAAAGCCACCACCGCAAAGGACACCGTGACGATATCGTCGCGCAGCGGCAAATCCGACGGCAAACCGAGCGCCAATGCGAGGGCGAGCGCACCGCGCAGACCGCCCCAAAAGAGCACGTGCTGGTGCTGCATGTCGACCTTGAGCCCGCTGCCGCCAAACAGCGCGCAGATCGGATAAATGGCTACCGCACGGCCGAGCGTCACCAGCAAGATCGCCACGAGGGCGGGCCACCAAAAGGCGCCGAAGTGCTGTTGCGTCTCGCCCGTGCCGATCAAGAGGAAGATCAAGGAATTGACCACGAAAGCCACATAATCCCAAAACGACTCGACCGCCGAATGTCCGGCTTTCGATATGGAACCGAGCCGCCCGTAATTGCCGGCCACCAGCCCGGCCGCGAGTGCGGCGAGCACGCCGGAGAAATGAAAATGCTCCGCGAGATAAAATGAGCCATATGCGGCCAACGTCGTGAACGTGATTTCGACCAGATGATCTGAAGTCCGGCCGGCGAGGAACATCAGCACGAAACCAGTCGCCGCGCCGCAGACAACGCCTCCGCCAATGGTCAGAAGCAGGGTCGCACCGACGTGCAGTACATCGATGCCGTTGCCCGCTGCAATCCCAAGCGCGACCACAAACAAGACGGCCGCGGTTCCGTCGTTGAGCAAGCTCTCCGCTTCCACCAGCAATCGCAGGCGCCCCTTGACACCCGCATCCTTGAACGTGGCGATCACGGATACCGGATCAGTGGCCGCAATGAGCACGCCAAACACGGTGGCGCTGCTCCATGCCCAATGCACCGCGTAGTGCATCCCAACGGCGGTGACGGCGGCCGCAGCCACCAGCCCCACGGTCGCGAGCGATCCGACGACCGGCAGATCCCTCTTGAGTTCCCGCCACCGAATATAGAGCGCCGCCTCGAATACCAGGGGCGGCAAGAACACGTAAAAGATAAGGCCCTTCGACAAATTCAGCGTCAAGCGGAATGCAAACAGGTAGAGCGCCATGCCCGCCAGCACCAGACCGACGGTGTAGGGCATCCGCAGCCGGCGCGTCAACATCGCCACCACGGAGGAAATGAACAGCAAGAGGCCGAGATGCGATAATTCAAGTGTCATACTGAAAATCTTCAATTCTCTGGCCGCCGAGAGTTTGATTCCCGGCCCCGGCTCAGCGATCGCTCGGCGGCCATTTTATTTCTGCATACCGCTGCCGCGTCGCAGCTTAGCACAGCCAGTTTACGTCATCGCGGAGGTGGCGATGTCAGGCGGCTCGATGGATCCGCAAATTAATGCATTACAAGCCTGCGAGCGGCGTCGTGCGGCACCGCGTCTCTTATTCCCCGGTTGGCGCGCGCGCGCCTGTGAAATCGGGCGCTGTCGGCTGCTACTGCACGGGCGCTACGCGTCGGACAGCCTTCTTGGTGGCCGTCGCCTTCGCTCGAGCCTCCGAGCGGCGGGCGTTGCGTCGCGCATCGGCCAGCGTCCGCCCATCGAGAATGGCCGCCGTGCTGTCGCGCACCTCACGAAAGAGTATCCGCAGCTCGCAATTGCGATCATCCGGGCAGTCTTCGCACCGCCGGTACTGAGTCTGGCTGACACACGGCAGCAATGCCAACGGTCCTTCCATCAACCGGACCACAGCGCCAAAGGAGATGGCTTCGGCGCTTTGCGCGAGCTGGTACCCTCCGCCCCGGCCACGTTGACCTCGCACCAACCCGTCCCGCTTGAGTTCGACCAGAATGGCTTCGAGAAACTTGACCGGGATGTTGCGCCGGACGGCGATCGCCGCAGAGGATAGGGTCGCACCGGGAGGAAGCCCGGAAAGTTCCAGTAAGGCCTTGAGCGCGTAGCGGGTTTTTTGCGATAGCACGGACCGTAATACCTCTTTAAGACCGATGCATGGTACCTGCCCGGCCGGCGCGCCGGAACCAGAACTTGACAACACCCTAATTATTTCTACACGTCATATCGGATTGACATGATTTAAGTCATTCCTTGGATTATGAGCCATGGGAATTCCGGATGTCCGCGCGAGCAGACCCGGCAAACGAACTGGCAATCTTATTGGCAGAGGTGGCGGACCCATACGAGCGCGCGGTCCAAGCGCTGCGCGACGTGCGGCACCTGTTGCCGCCCGAAGGTGTCGCCACAGCCCGTTACGGCCAATGGCCAGCCGCCGCCGCCGCAAACAGATCCGACATCACCTCGACATCCGCGTCGCAGGCGTGGTTCAAGCACGGTACGCGAAATCCGCTCTCCAATGATTTGAGCAGCGAGAAATGCGTATACCGCACGTTACTATGAACTCCACGGACGCCGTAGTTGGTGTCGACGACCAGCACGACCTGATTGGTGTTCGGCGCGTGGCTGTAGTCGTTCTCGTCCCAGACGACGACAATTGCATTCCTCCCCTGGCGCCACGCCGGCGAGGTCTTGATGGCGCCGATCAGGTTCCGAAGTGTCAGGTCACCGCGGTTAATGAGCGCCGGGTTCAGCCCCTCCTGGCTGCCGTCGTCTTTCGGGTCGTAGCTGCAGAGACGGCCGGCGTTACCGCGGCCGTGCTGGTCGTTGCACTGGCTCGGCGCCATGAACGCAAGCGTCGGCATCTGTCCCGAGCGAAGATCGGCGTACAGGCCGTGGATGCCCTCGAAACTCACGCTGTTGCTCAAGCTGTTCCGGGGGTCGGTCCCCTCCTGGACGTTGCGAAAGTAGACAAACGGATTGTGCTTCGGCGCATACAGCGCAACGATGTCCTTCGAAGTCAACGGCGGATTCTGCGGCGGCGTCAGCTCTGAAAAATCCCACAGGTTGGAGTAAAGACCGTCGCTGAAATTGATCCGGTCTGCGCCGGCAGCCGGCAATCCCTCCTCGTAGCTTTTCCAGCTACGGCCCGTCGCGACCAATTGATCGGCGATGGTCAGCCCAAGAATATTCGACGCTGCCGGAATCGATCGAACGCCGTCGATATTCACGGTGCCGGGCAGCCCCTGCGATTCATTCGTGTAGTCAATCGCGGGAGTCGCCGCCTCGGTGCCGAGCCCGGCGATGGGGCAAATCGGCGGGCTAGGCGGAGTTTCGGTTGCAACGAGGCCGGTGCTGAGATTCGTCGCGCACCGCGTGTCGTGCCAGGCCGGATCGCTATCGGTCAGGATGCCGAAGTTGGAGCCGCCGACGATTTCCAGGTGGTTCGTCAGGCTCGGGTGGGCAATCGCGAAGTAGTTGGTCGCGAGATTCGACTCCTTCACCCATCCGTTAATGAATGGGGCGTTCGGATTGTCGATGATCTGGCTGTATCCGTGATTTTCCATCATGATCACGAACACGTGATCGAGCCGCGGAACGCCACCCGGGACGGGGCCTTCCGCCGCGTGCGCATGCCCCCCCAGCAAGGCGGCGAGAACAATCGGCGCAAATCGATTCGATGTCATGATGCGGGTACCTCCGGGAAACGTACTGGCCGGCGATGCAACGAGCCGGTGCGCAAAACGCCATCATAAGGGGGTGGGTGCGAAGCGCCTAGCAGGCGCCCGTCCTACGGAGCTTCTCAAGCCGATCAGCCGCACATGGACTTTGGATTCATGGCATTGTTCGGTAGCGCATGAGTTCTTCTGACACCAAGGCGCGTTCGGCGGACATGATCGAGCCAACAGGGACGGTCGCGGAGGTCGTGCGCGTGTTCCTGCGGCTCGGATTATCGTCGTTCGGCGGGCCGGTCGCGCACCTCGGTTACTTCCACCGCGAGTTCGTCGTGCGGCGAAGATGGCTGGACGAGTGGCACTATGCGCAGCTGCTTGCGCCCTGCCAGTTTCTGCCGGGACCGGCAAGCACGCAATTCGGCTTTTCCGTTGGCCTTATCCGTGCCGGCTGGGCCGGTGCGCTTGCCGGCTTTCTCGCCTTTACCGCTCCGTCCGCTTTGCTGCTGTTTGCGTTCTCGATATTCAGCTCGAGGCTGACCGGGCTCTACGGGCACGCCGCTCTACACGGCCTGAAACTGATGGCCGTAGCAGTGGTCGCCCAAGGTGTTCTCGCTATGGGACGTAAGCTCACGCCCGATTGGCCGCGCGTTCTGGTGGCCGTCGCCTCCTTCGTGTGGCTGCTGGCGGTGCCCGCCGCCGCGTCACAATTCGCCGTGATCGCGTTTGGCGCGATTCTCGGGCCGTTCGCGTGCCGTTCCCTCGAACCGAAACAGGGCACCACGCTGCCGATTCGCTATGGGCGACGGACCGGCTCGGTACTGCTCGCACTGTTCGGCATCTTGCTGCTGGGTTCGTGGCTCATCCCGACAGAGGGATCGCCGCTGCTGCTGCGGGCGGCGGCAGCATTTTATCGAACGGGTGCGCTGGTATTCGGCGGCGGTCACGTCGTTCTGCCGCTCCTGAAGGAGGCGGTGGTGGCACCGGGCTGGTTAAGTGACAGCGATTTTCTGACCGGCTACGGCGCGGCGCAAGCGGTACCGGGGCCAATGTTTTCAATCGCCGCGTTCATTGGTGCGCGGCTCGATCATGGTCAGGGCGGTGCGCTCGGCGCGGTCGTGAGCCTGGTCGCGATTTTCCTGCCGGGTCTGCTGATGATCTCGGGCGTACTGCCGTTCTGGAACCTTTTGGCAGCGAACGCCCGCGTAGCCCGATCCATGGCGGGGATCAATGCTGCAGTCGTCGGGCTCCTCGCGGCGGCGCTATACGATCCGCTCTGGATCAGCGCCGTGCTCTCGCCGATCGACCTCGCGATCTCCCTAGCCGCCTTCCTCGCGCTGCTCGCCCGAGCGCCGGCGCTTACGGTGGTGGCGGGGTGCATCGGCGCGCGACTTGCAGCCGCCACCCTCGGCTGGTGAGCGCCGCGGGCACACGACCGGCCGATTTTCGGTGGTGTTTGTCGTCGATCCGCCGGCAGACCGGCGCACAATAGCGCTGTGAAAAGTAATTTACCTCGACCGTCCAAAGTCAATTGCGATCTGCGAGCTATCTATGATCTCCGTAAAAGTTAAGAAATTTTCCGACCTCATCGGCGTCGCATTATGATCAAGCACGTGAATTGGAAACTGATCGGGCTTTTGGGTGCTGGGGCCGTTTTGGTCGGCGGCGCGGTCATCTATTGGATAGCGAACCGCGCCGCGCCGCCGAGTTACGTGACGACGGCGGTGACACAGGGAGATGTCGTCACCACCATCACCGCCAGTGGATCGGTCAATCCGGTGGTTATCGTCGAGGTAGGGACCTATGTCTCGGGCACTATTGAGACTCTCAGCTGCGACTACAACACACGCGTGCATAAGGGTCAGCTGTGCGCAAAGATCGACCCCAAGCCCTATCAAGTTACTGTGGATCAGGACCAGGCCGATTTGGAAGTTGCCAAGGCGCAACTCGTCAAGGACCGGGCCAATGTTGTCTACACGAAGATCACTCACGAGCGTGCCGATCTTCTGTTCAGCGAAGACTCAACCTCCCACGATGCCGCCGATGCTGCGCTCAACGCCTATAACCAAGCGGTTGCGCTCGTGGACCTTGACGTCGCTCAAATCGCCCAGAAGGCCGCGGCGCTGAAGGCCGCTCAGATCAATTTGAATTACACCAACATCGTCTCGCCGGTGGACGGCACCGTGGTGTCGCGCAATGTCACTGCCGGTCAAACCGTGGCCGCGAGCTTCCAAACGCCGACTTTGTTTCTTATTGCCACCGATCTGACCAAGATGCAGGTCGATACCAACGTCAGCGAATCCGATATCGCCGGCGCCGTTGAAGGCGCCAACGCTAGTTTCACCGTCGACGCCTTCCCTAAGCGTACCTTCCAGGGACGCGTGGCCCAGGTCCGGCAGGCCCCCGTCAGCGTGCAGAACGTGATCACCTATGATGTGGTGATCATGGTCGATAATCCCGACCTGGCGCTCAAGCCGGGGATGACGGCGACCGCTAGGATCGTCACGGCCCAATCGCTGAATGTGCTCAGAGTCCCATCGCAAGCGCTGCGGTTTACGCCGGCCGCTGCGGCCAAGCTTGGGCTCGCCACAACCGTAAAATCCGGGCAGCAGGTAATCTGGGTGCAACGGGCCGGCAAGCTGGTCTCGATCCCTGTCACGGTAGGGCTCGTTGACGACACCTTCGCCGAGATCAAGGCAGGAAATCTCAAGCTCGGAGATCAGGTCGTCACATCCGAGGCTACGGCGGGTACGGCTAAGGTGTCATCCACCCCTTCGCTGAAATTGTAGAAGGACGACCGGCATGACCGACCCCGTCGTCCGCCTAGTCGACCTGACTCGCTCCTTCCAGCTCGGAGACACCGAAGTTCGGGCACTGCAGGGGGTCAGCGTTTCAATCGATCGCGGCGAATTCGTTGCCATTATGGGATCGTCGGGGTCGGGTAAGTCGACCATGATGAACATCATTGGCTGCCTCGACCGGCCGACCAGCGGCCAATTCGTCTTTGAGGGGCGCGATGTGGCGCGGCTGTCGGAACCGGAGCTCGCTAACATCCGCAGCAATCACATCGGGTTCGTGTTTCAGAGTTTCAATTTGCTGGCTCGCACGAGCGCGCTCGAAAATGTCGTATTGCCGCTGCTTTACGGGGCAGCGGCGGCGCTGACGTCAACCGAGCGGAACGATCGCGGACGCGAAATGCTGGCGAGCGTCGGCCTGGCTGATCGCGAGCGAAACATGCCCAATCAGCTCTCCGGGGGACAACAGCAACGCATCGCGCTGGCCCGGGCGCTCATCAACCATCCCGCTGTACTGCTTGCCGACGAGCCGACCGGCAACCTCGATACGCGCACCTCCCATGAGATCATGGAAATCATTCGCAGGCTCAATCGCGAGCAAGGCGTCACGGTGATCGTGGTGACGCACGAACCAGATATCGCCGCCTATGCCGATCGCGTGATCATAATGCGCGATGGACGAATCCTTTCTGATGAGCATCAGGTCGCCGTCGTAACGCCGGACCGCGCAGACACCGGCGCCACGCCTGCGATCGCAGCCAAGGTGGACACCACCGCGCTTCCTGAAGACACCTCCGGGCTTCGCGTGGCCTTCCTGTCAATGATTGTTTCAGCCTCTTTGCAGGCCTTGGCACGCAATAAGCTGCGCTCGGCTTTGACGATGTTGGGCGTATTTATCGGGGTGGCCGCGCTCATCGCCATGGTGGCAGTGGGAGACGGCGCCAGCGCAGCGGTGCAGAAACAGTTGGAAAGCTTGGGTACGAACATGGTCGTCGTCCAGCCGGGCGCCACGACCGCCGGCGGCGTTCGCGCTGGGGCGGGCAGCGCTTCAACGCTCACCGTGGTCGACGCCCAGACGATCCTGCGCGACGACCCCGCCGTCCAGCGGGTCAGCTACCTGACCCGGCAGGCCGGCCAAGTGCAATACGGCGACCAGAACTGGAGCACCGCTATCCAGGGCGTGACGCCAAGCTATCTGGACATCGTCAGTTGGCACATCGCCAGCGGTAGCTCCATGACCGAGCAACAGAATGACGCCGCGGAGACAGTCTGTTTGATCGGCCAGACGGTCTATCAGTCCCTGTTTCCCCCGGGAGAGGATCCCATCGGCGCGATCATCCTGATCAAGGGCGTTCCCATGCGGGTGATTGGGCTCCTCGCAAGCAAGGGGCAAACGGGCTTTGGACAGGATCAGGACGACGTGGTGATGATCCCGTTCAGTACGGCCGAGCGCAAAGTCTTAGGGGTCGCGGCGCCGCAAACGGCCCAGAACCTTGTTAGCACCAACTATCCACCGGCGCCAAACGCCTTCGGCATCAGCCCCCGCATGACCGGCTATGTCAACAGCATCTACGTCCAGGCCGGAGCGGCGGACCTCGTGAAGACGGCGATCAGTCAGGTGACCGCGACTCTCGCGCGGCGCCACCATATCCAATTCGGGCAACTTAACGATTTCAGCGTCCGCAACCTCAGTCAGATCGCAGAGGCGCAGGAGAGTAGCAGCCAGGTCATGGCTGCGCTTCTGGCCATGGTTGCATCCATCTCGCTGCTGGTCGGCGGCATTGGAATCATGAACATCCTTTTGGTGTCAGTCACCGAGCGGACCCGGGAAATCGGCATCCGGATGGCGATTGGAGCACGTCGCCTGCAGGTGCTGCTCCAGTTCCTGGCCGAATCCGTGCTGTTGAGTGTGACCGGCGGCGTGGCCGGAATCGGGTTCGGGCTGCTGGTGTCTTTCATCATCTCCAAGCTTGCACATTGGCCGACGCAACTCTCCGTCACCGCCGTCCTCGGCGGTTTTGCGTTCTCGGCTGCGGTCGGAATCTTCTTCGGATACTATCCGGCTCGCAAGGCTGCCAACCTCAATCCGATCGAAGCGCTTCACTACGAATAGACATTATCTGCGGAAGCACTAGCGGGATCGGTCGACTCTTTGTCGAGCTGTCCAAACTGGTCAGCGAAACTTATCGGCCTCCGGCAGCTCAACATGAACCCAGACAATCGAATCAATGAGGTCGCCCAACGATCCAGTTCTGAACAAGGGACAGTCCCAACACCTTCTTGTCCCGAAAAACGTCGGGCAATTCTTCGTAACGCACCTTAGCGAAAGGCGGGTACATCATCAGAATCAGCCCCACTGCAATGGGAACATTGGTCGTTCCGACCTGGAATCTGTTGATGAAGTCCTCGATGCCGGGCACCCAAAAGCCAAGACCCACTCCGAGCATCATGGCGGCGAAGATCCAGACGGTCAGGTACCTGTCCAGAAACGAGAGTTTTTTGGTTACGGCACTCATAGAAACACCCAGATCGTCAAGTAGCGCTCGAAGGCGCTCATCCCGATGGCGGCTCGGGCGGCGTCTTGCCGATGGCATCCATGCGCTCCTTCAGGCGCATTCGGTCGATGCTCGCAATCGGGAGACTCAGAAACAGTGTGATCCGGGTCTCCATTGCTTTGAAGGCCTGCCGAAACGCCGTCATTTTCTCCACGTCCGTGCCTTCGACAGCGGCAGGATCCGGGATTCCCCAGTGAGCCGTCATCGGTTGACCGGGCCAGTAAGGGCACACTTCGCCAGCCGCGTTATCACAAACGGTAATCACGAAGTCGAGGTGTGGACTGTCGGGAGTAGCAAATTCACCCCAGCTCTTGCTGCGCAGACCTTCGGTTGGAAAATCGAGTTGCTTTAACAGGGCGACTGCAAACGGATTAACTCGACCATTCGGATGACTTCCCGCGCTGAAGCCGCGGAACTGCCCTTTGCCATGACGATTCATGATCGATTCCGCGAGGATGCTCCGGGCAGAGTTGCCCGTGCACAAAAACAATACGTTATAAACTTTCTCTGCCATGGCCAGATCCCGACCGTTTGCAAAGAAGTGTGCTCACGGCGCTCATGCACCACAGGAGGTCACGGGCTTAGCCGATGGCTCGCAGCAGGCTGCATTGCCAGTCGACTTCAAGGGAACGCAGCACGTACTGGATTTAGGCGTGATTTCGGTGTCGTCACCGTAGATTGGTATCGCGTCGAGAGTGTGAAACGTCTCCCACGCGATTCCCTCCGGGTCCGTGATCCAATACTTATCGGAGTTCGCGTAACAGCAAGAAGCCCCGGTCTGCTCGATCAATGCGCGATCGGCCCGCGTGAGCTGCGCGCGCATCGCGGTGAGTTCCTCAGCGGAATCCACTTGAAATCCCAAATGATTGACGCCTGGCGCGTGGCCGCGCTGCGCAATAGCGAAGTTAACGCGCGGGTCATCCAGCAGCCACTTCGCATAATCGTCTTTCCGCACCGTCGGCTCCATCGCAAAAAGTGCTGTGTAGAAGCGGATGCTCTCGGCAAGGTTCTCGACGGACAGGTTCACGTGGAAGCGCTTCATGCGCGTTTCCTCTTGGTTAATGAAACCTCAACGACCGCCGGGGCACATTCCGGACCACAGCCCTGATCGGCCAAGACGCAACAGTTCTCAGAGAGAAATCCGACCAGTTGGTTCATGTGAGCGAAATTCGGACGGTAATAGAGGAACCGCCCATCGCGGCGCACATCGACCAGTCCGGCTCGTTGTAATTCCTTCAGGTGAAATGACAGCGTCGGTGAGGCCACATTGAGTTTCTCGCCGAGTTGGGTTGGGGTGTAGCCGTCGGGACCTCGCTTCACCAGCATCCGGAAGATCGCAAGACGAGATTCCTGAGCCAGTGCAGCGAGGCTTTCAATGGCATCTTTCGATTTCATATTTCGAAAGATATCGAATGACATGGCGAAGGTCAAGCCAACACAGCCCTGTGGAACTGGGTGGCGTTACGTCGGGGGTCTACCGATTCTCTACCGATCCGAGTCCAGGCAACGCTAATGCATTGATTAATAATGACTTTTAATTTTACCCGAGGATTATCCCCAAGACTGCTGGTCAGATGCTGCTGGTGATAGTCGGCACTGAAGTTGGATTTGTCATGAAAACCAGCGAGTTATTTCGTCGGACGTCGCTAACCGGTCGGCCTTCGGTAGAGGTCGACTACGACCGACCGGTCGACCGTCTCGGATTATTCATTGACTTGATGTTTAACGTTATCCGTTATACGATCTTCAGATGATAAAAGGGTTCCGTTGCGCGCACACGCAGGCCCTCTTTGAGAGCGGAAAGTGCGAGAGGTTTTCCGCGATTTCCAAAGTCGCAACGCGGAAGTTGGCTCAACTCGATGCCGCACAGACTCTCGAATTTCTGAGGTCCCCGCCCGGTAATCGGCTGGAACCACTGAAAGGCCACCGTAAAGGTCAATTCAGTATTCGGGTCAACGACCATTACCGGTTCTGCTTTCGTTGGACGGCCGATGGACCTATTGACGTTGAGCTGGTGGACTACCATAGAGGGTAACGAATATGTTTAGGAATGGAATGCGTCCGGTTCATCCGGGGGAGGTCCTCAGAGAGGACTTTTTGAAGCCACTCGGCATCACAGCCAACGCATTGGCGAAAGCACTCAATGTGCCCGCCCCACGAATCAACGAAGTAGTGCGTGAGCGGCGCGGCATTTCCGCTGACACGGCCATGCGATTGGCGAGGTATTTCGGCGGTGATGCGCGCTCCTGGCTGAATCTTCAGACGGCGTATGATTTGCGCGTTGCCGAAATTGCCAACGCCAAGCGCATTGCGCGAGAGATCTCGCCCGCAGCGGCGTAGGTTCGTTCGCATTCGGCTGTCGACCTGATATCCGAATCGGCGGAAACATGCAGTTCAACTGGACTAAATACCGAGCTTCGACGCGGTGTCGCGCCAACAGGTTGGAGAGGTATCTCGCAAACGGTGTCTGGCATTTCGACGAGATCAGCGGCACCGTAACCCGCGAGAAATGTGTTGTCGCTACAAGCAGTCGGTAGAAGATGTCGTTGCCACTCGCGCATCGAGTAGGCTTAAGACTATCCTACCGTGACGCCAACCTATTGGAGGTTACCGATGCGGACACGAACACTACTCCTCGTTCTAGTTTTGCTGTTGATTACCGCCTTCTTAGCCATAAACTGGTCTGTATTTGCCGCGTCCGCGAAATTCAGTTTTGTATTTAGTAGCGCCGAGGTGCCAATAGGACTGGTGATGCTTGGGATCCTCACGCTGATTGCACTCACCTTTGGAATCTATAGCGCCGTTTCTTGGAGCGCGATACTGCTCGAGTTTCGCCGCCAAGCAAAGGAATTGACCGCTCAGCGAACCCTTGCCGATCAGGCCGAGGCCTCGCGCTTTACCGAGTTACGTGTCGTGATGCACGATGAAATTGAACATCTGGCGGATCGAATGGCTCAGATCCACGCCACGTTACGGACTGAGATTCGCGACAATGCGAATTCGCTTGCGGCGACAATTGGCGAACTCGATGATCGAATTCAGAAGCTCCACAGCGACGATAGATCCTGATGCGAATTCGCTTCCCCTGCAAGGCGTCTGCAACAGATCGAAGTCTCTCATTTTCGCGCTAGCCTTTTGTCCAGCGGTCGCCGGAGCCACGCAAATGGCGATCGCGGTATACCAGGGCGAGACCCAGCCACAGGGCCGCAAGCAGCCACGTCTCAGTCATGACAGCGTCTCCCAGCGCCCCTTCCCAAGCGTGACCCTCGTTCGGATCTGCGTCATCGCGACGGTTCCTGCTTATTCATGTGACGCCGGTGTTGACGGGATCGTCGGAGTCGGGATTGATCACGCCGAAGCGCGCCGGGATCTGGGCGTAGAAGAGCCGGATGTTCTCCTTTTGAATCAGCGCCAAAAGCCGTTGTGCTTCCTCGTCGGTGACGATGAACTCAACCTCCACCGCGAGCGTGCCCGCCAGTTCAAAAAAGGTAGCCTCGTGCAGTGTGTGATGCCGTCCGAATCCCGCCATGGCCTTAAACGCCGAGCCTCCGCGGACGCCGAGTTTATTCGCCTGCTGCATCAACCATTCCCATACGAGGTGATGGTGATGGCGATGACCCTCGTGCACATAAAATCGCAGAAATGAACCGTTCATAATCGAGCCATCCTCTTTTGATCCGTGTGTTTAGGGTTCGTATTGCTGTCTTACCGGTATCGCGCCGCGCACGCCGCCGCGCGGATTTTCCAAATCTCCAAGGTAACGCGGAATCAACTGTAGGTGTGCGTGTCCCATGGTCCAGCCGGCCACCTCGCCGATATTAACGCCCAAGTTGTAGCCACCGGGGTGAAACTTGCCGTCTAGCAACATCGTCGCCTCGCCTACCAGGGTCCATATCGCCTTGATTTCGTCGCGCCGGACAGCGAGGAAGTCCGGTTTATGACTTAGCGGTATGATGAGTGAATCTCCCGGCGTGACCGGATTTTTGTCCAGCCGCACGTAAGCCAAGGAATTAACCACCAGCGCGTTGTCAGTACTGCAAAGCGGACAGGGTGATGGATTTGGCACAGCACGCGTCCGTCAGCTTCTCGCCCAAAGAACCGTTCCGATACCCGCAAAGGTCATCAGCACGGAACCAAACAGATGCAATGCGGCGGCGCCGCAAGCGCCGAGTGGCCGGCCCTGTTGCAGCAACATCACTATCTCGGATGAGAAGGTTGAGAACGTGGTCAGACCACCGCAGAATCCCGTAATGACGAATAATCGCCACTCGGGCGCGAGCGCGGTTGAGGCAGCGAAGAACGCAACGGCCACCCCAATGATGTAGCCACCGATCAGATTGGCAGCGAGAGTACCGGGCGGGATGCTCGGTAAATAGCTATTGAGGGTCAGGCCCAACCACCAGCGCAGCAACGCTCCTAAGCCTGCACCGACGAAGATAGCGATAATTGATTTCAAGCGGCACCTGTCCTCGTACTGCGGACAGGTCGCGCAATAGCTACGCCAACCGGCCGGTTAAAGCGTAGGCATCATCAGCCGCAAGCGCGGCGGTTCGGGGAGGCATGCCATCTCCTAAGGCAGTATTCTTCCAGAGAAGCACTGACGATACAACACCGTCCATAACGTTGCCGCAACAGGGCGAGGCGCACGCGCTACCATTGCGAATCGAACTCGGCGGCCAACTAACGCCGTCGGGTGTCAGAAGACCGCGTGCGGTACGACTCATGACAAGTTCGCAGGAGATATGGATGGACAGCCGAATTCGATCGATACGCGCACGTGAAATATTGGACTCGCGTGGCAATCCCACGGTAGAGGTCGACATCACGCTAAACGGCGGAATTCGGGGTCGAGCTGCCGTGCCATCGGGTGCTTCGACCGGAATTCATGAAGCTGTCGAGCTGCGCGACGAAGATAAGCATCGTTATGGCGGAAAAGGCGTAAAGCACGCCGTCGGCCACGTGAACGGCGCTCTCGCTGCAGCCGTCGAAGACTTAGACGCGCTCGATCAAGCCGCCGTGGATCGCGCGCTATGCACTGCGGATGGAACCGCCAATAAAGCCAAGCTCGGCGCCAACGCTATTTTGGGCGTAAGCCTCGCCGTTGCTCGCGCGGCTGCAGCGGTATCTCAATTGCCACTGTTTCGATATTTGGGAGGAACAATTGCAAATCGCTTGCCGGTGCCGATGTTCAACATCCTCAATGGCGGTGCACACGCCAATTGGCAAGGTACGGACTTCCAAGAGTTCATGATTGCCCCGGTCGGAGCCCCGAACTTCGCCGAAGGCTTGCGCTGGGGAGCGGAGATTTATCATCAGCTCAAAAAGGTACTTAAGGATACAGGCCTATCGACTAGCGTCGGCGACGAAGGTGGTTTCGCCCCGGTCCTAAAGCGCAACGAGGATGCGATCGACCTCATCCTGCGCGCGATCGAGGCCGCCGGCTATCGACCCGGCGATGACGTGGTCTTGGCGCTCGATCCCGCCTCGAGCGGTTTCTTCGAGAATGGACTTTATCAGTTGCGCACCGAGCGGCGTTCCGTCGGCGCGGAAGAGATGGTGGCACTTTATGCGGACTGGGTCCGAAAGTATCCGATCGCGGTACTCGAAGACGGACTTGCCGAAGACGACTGGGCAGGCTGGAAAATCCTCAATCGGGAACTGGGAGATAAAATCGAACTGGTAGGCGATGATCTGTTTGTCACCAACGTCACGCGTATCGCGCGCGGCATTGCGGAGAACGCTGCGAATGCGGTGCTGATCAAGCTCAATCAGATCGGTACCCTGACCGAGACCATCGCAGCCGTTCGTCTGGCCTATTCCGCAGGCTGGGGTGCAATGGTGTCCCACCGCAGCGGAGAAACTGTGGATTCCTTTATTGCCGATCTGACAGTAGCGCTCGCGACCGGCCACCTCAAAACGGGCGCGCCGTGTCGCGGCGAACGCATTGAGAAATACAACCAACTGCTGCGAATCGAGGAGAACCTTGGAGCGGCTGCCGTCTACGCGGGACAGGCGGCATTTGTGCGGCGTCGCGCACCCAGTGCGACCGCGCTGCATGCCTGACCGAGCATTTAGAGCGCTCGCCGCTAAACTCGCAGCAGGCCTTTTGCGTGGACAGCACATTGTTCATATCGGCGTGCGTCGTCACAACGCAGTTCGTCATCACCATCATCGCCGCCTGGTCCGGACGAAAAGCGGGTTCATGGGGAAGGAAACCGCTGCTGCTGATCGCTTTCGGCGTACTGCCAATACGAGCGGTTCTCTACACACTCACCAGCAATACGGTTGCATTAGTCGCGATCCAAATCCTCGATGGCGTCGGGGCAGGCATATTCGGCGTGATCTCAGTTCTCGTGATTGCGAACCTGACACAAGGATCAGGTCGATTTAATATCACCCTTGGAGCGGTCGGTACGGCAGTCGGCATCGGCGCTGCTCTCAGTCAAACGATCGCCGGTACGATTGTGCATCATTTTAGTTTCGACGCGGGATTCCTCTTCCTTGCCGCAATCGCAGCGACGGCATTCAGCATTCTCTACTTCTTCATGCCAGAAACACGAGAAAAAAGCTTTCTCAACGAGCACCTATGAGCACCATTTTTCTATTGATGCTGTCGAACGTATTCATGACCTTCGCCTGGTATGGGCACTTGAGGTACGGCCACGACTGGCCGCTCTGGAAAGCAATCCTCGTCTCTTGGGCAATCGCACTGTTCGAGTACTGTTTGGCGGTGCCCGCCAATCGCCTCGGCTTTGTCCAGTTCTCAGGATTTCAGCTCAAGATCATTCAAGAGGTAATCACGATCTCGGTGTTCATCGTGTTTGCGATTTTCTTCCTCAAAGAGAAGCTCGCCTGGAATTATCTCGTGGCATTTGCCTTCCTCGGTGTCGCTGCATTCTTCGCCTTTGCATTCAAGGCACCCGGATCCGTCATCTGAATCGGTGGGCGCCTTTTTCGAACAAGGCAAGAAGCTCTCAGGCATCGCTGCGGGAAGAAAGGCTGAGCAGCCTCCTGCGAGCTAGCCACTTACGCAGCTCCTCCAACAAAAACATGCCTATCGCAAAGGGAATGATGATCCGCCAGACCTTTTCTCCAACGGGCGCGGTTCCGAGAAGAGAGTTTCCCCAAGGGGTATAGGCGATCAA
>ODAK010000048.1_pt1 | contig 133990 bp, 117 predicted proteins | sample 1539591 | NCBI WGS metagenome assembly ODAK01 (sample SAMEA3539303, study PRJEB22396) | soil metagenome | biome: tundra; feature: field; material: soil | place: USA | collected 2010-05 | depth 0.15 m | reverse complement strand
CAGCGCGTGACCTCAGGAGGACTGACAGAGTCTCTGGGTGGCACCAGAGTAAGCGAACCTATAAGCAAAAGCGAAGTGGTGAGTGATGCTCTGTCAGTAGTCGGACTGCCAAATAGTACCTGAAGCGTGATGAAAGTCACGTGACCGAGCGATCGGCGGCCAGAGTGGGTCGGGGAAGGTGGCAGGCGAAGGCAGGAAGGAAGAGGCGGGCAGCCAGAAGAGTAAGGATGATGAAGGTGGATCAGTTCGCTTAGCGAAAAACCCGTACATCATCGTCTGAGGATACTGGAGGCTGGACTCAACCTGACGGATGTAAGAAAGGTCCACTCGGCGGTTGCCTTCTGCTTACATCTCAGGTCACGTGTCTTCGTGAAAGCTGTATGCCGGAAACCGGCACGTACAGTTTGGGCGGCGGACGGAGGCTAGCGCGCAAGCGCGCCTCCTCCGACCCGACTGACACCGTACAACGCACGGCTTGATTCAGTTTCGAAACTGATTGGCGTCGTCGCTACTAACTGAAGATGCAGCTGTTGAGATGGAATAACCCAGGGCACGAAACCACACGAGCGTCTTCGATGCTCAGAGGGGCTGGATGTCGCGAACTAAACCCGCGCGTCCGGCGGAGGGAGAAAAATGTTCTTGACATCCCCTTTTATAGATCAGGCCATAACGCTCAAATTTCGACTTCTTTCGATTCAGTTCATATCTGAAGCGTTCGAAACTGATCGGAAGATGAGCGCTTCGGGGATTTTGTGCCACTTAACGCTGAGACTCGTGCTGAGAGGAGTCGTCGAGTGCGGAAACGGCGGGCAAATTCGGTTGTAGGAACTGGGGTATAATCGCGCGAATTCAGTCAACGGTGACCACAAAAAGTGGAGGTCCCATGCTGCGAACGCTCTCCGCTCTCTGCTTCATCTTCATCCTGATAACCACGACCGCATTTCGGGTCTCAGCCCAAGTGTATCCGTATCGGGACGGAACTCCCGGGGTCACCGGATACCGAGCGGAAGTCATGGCCGAGGTCATGATTCAGGAAAGTGAATTCGTTCGCCTTGCCGAAGCCATCCCCGCTGATAAATACACATGGCGTCCTTCCGCGGATGTTCGCACCATTGCCGAAGTTTTCCTGCACGCCAGCGCTGCCAACTACAACCTCTACAAACTCGTCGGCACTCCCACGCCGGCGGGGGTCGATACCAAAACCCTGGAGCAGTCCACCACCGACAAAGCAAAAATTATCGCCACGCTCAAGGCTTCCTACGCGCATGCCAAGGCGGCCATCCGCGCCATGCCCGACTCGGACCTGGAAAAGACCCTGGACTGGAACGGAGGGAAGATTACCGAACGTGGAGTCCTGCTCTACATCGTTCAGCACATCGCGCAGCACCTGGGTCAGCAAATCGCCTACGCCCGTTCCATCGGCGTCGCGCCGCCATGGACAACGGATCCGCCCCGGAAGAATTAGGCCAGGCCGGTTGATGGTTTGATGTGAACGGTTGCGATCAGGCCGTGTCACAGGCTTGCGCCGTCTCTGCGCCCTTTCTCGGGGATTTTGAGTGTAATGGAGATGTTTCGCCACCGACGTTACGGCCGTCAGCCAAAAAACCCAGTTTCCCTGGAAAGTGCCAGCCGACTCTTACGAGCGACTAGTCTGGATTCATTTCGATCTGACGGGGAGGCAAGGCCAACATTTCGGGATGCTGCTGGTCCTTCCATACCACGCCAAAACATTCACCCTCGCTTTGGGAGACCCAACTGGTCCCGTCCTCGTATTTCACAGAATTGGGAAAAACGACCCATCCCTGAACGGCCTCAGCGCTACTAGCGCGCATGCCCTGGTGCTCGAGCGTTTGTTCGTGTCCGGACAGAATTGGATTGGCCGATAACCATTCCGAGTAAAAAGGTCGCCGCAAATCCTGCGGCGCAAGAAACATTTCAGAGGTGAGCGACAGACTCTTAATGGTTTTGCCGCTGATGTTCTTGACGGTCAGCGTAGAGTTTTCGGGATGCTCCCAGAAGTTTCCGCCGACGAGCGAAAGCGGGCACGCCCGGGCTCTGGGGGCATAGACAATGTAAACCGCGACCATTCCCGACTCCATATGTTCTCCCACATGGCAATGAAACATCCAGGTTCCGGGATTGTCGGCGAGCATATCAACGGTAGTCATGCTTCCGGGAAGCAGTTCGATCACGTCGGTATTTCTTCTTCCATCGGTGACCACTTCGCCATGCCAGTGTGGAGTGTGCAGATCGATCTCGTTACCCATCCCCAATAAATACCACCGCACCTTCTCTCCCTGCTTCATAGTTAAGCCGGGAAGGTTGCCAAAAACGAAGCCATTAATTGCGTAGAACCGACCCTCAGGTTTGCCGTTCAGTTCATCGAAGATCATGAAGGACGTAACGAATTCGCGGTCAACGTCCCTTGGAGACCCGTCGGCATGTGCTTTGCCTTTGGCCGTAACGATGATCGGTCCCAGCAATCCTGCGTTGATCTCGAAGCCCGGATCGACGTGGGCGTGGTACCACCAAACCGCAGAACTCAGTTGTCCGCGCCCCGGCCCGCTGCTGGGATTGGCAAACCAGTGATATGTAAATCGGCCCCCGGGAGGAACTCGGGCTCCTTTTCCAAATGGCAGATAGAACGAGCCCTCATTGTCTTTGTCATAGCGCAAGCCGTGTGGATGCATGTCATGTGCGCGGTGACTGCGATTCAGAAAAACGATAATGATCTCGTCGCCAACCTCGGCGCGAATCACCGGGCCGAGAATACCCAGCCACTCAGGCTGTCGCTTTGGCGTGATGAAAGTGTCGTCTGTGTATTCAATAAAACGACTCTTGGCCCAGCGTGTCTTCATCGCCCACGGCTGCGGAATGGAGTTGCCGTTCAGTAAATTACGTCCGCTGGGAGCATAGTCCCAAGTCACATCTTCGGCTGCGATGTAGTAGTGCCGAGTTGCAGCCGAGCAGGAAGAAATCGAAGAAAAGACAAACCAAACCCAAAAGGCGAGATGGCTTCTCACGGAGTCAATTATCCCATACCCGGATTTCCCGAATCGTCTGCACTTGCGACAGTCTCCACGGGAGAGGTGCGAAACAGCGCGGGCAAGCAGCGACCCAGTTCCAGACGATTTGTCGATCACAACGATAACGATGATGTGGTGCACCGCTCAAAGAGTTGCGCCACCGAAAAGTGAGCATTTCAGGAAACCTTTGAAGCCCACGGCCTTTTCAGCCAAAGCGAGTTCCTCGGCAGATTGCGAAGCTGATGCTTTTCGGCCATCTGGCGGCACGAGGGTAAATCGTGACCTTCCCGATCTGTGGAACTCCCCGGGCAGATATGCCCGAAGACCTGAGCGCCACGTCGCTGTGTGTAGAATAGGGCAGATGTCTCAGGCAGCCCCAGCAATTACGCGCAGCCCCGCCGAAGTGGTTCGGGTCACCCCGGTTTCGCAGGCGCCGAACGGTATCTGCTATGCCGTCGCCGGCGAGGTCGCGGTCAACTCGTTTGACCTGGAGCGTATGATCGCCGCGGTGCCGACCAAGGTCGCGGCCGCGCTCGAGCGCAAGGCTTATTACTTCGTCCCGCTTGCTGTGAGCCAGGGCGACGAGACGGTCATCGCCGATCGTTATGACGTGGCCCTCAGCGACAACGCGGTTTGCCACCGCAACTTGAACCTGGGCGACTCGCAGTGCGTGTTCATCTCTACGCGATTGATGGACGACAAGTTTTCGGTGGCGTTTGAGTTCTATATCAACGTCGGTCACGCGCTGGTCGAGCGCGCGGGAGTTTCGCACGACTTCAGCGAGCTGGCGTGGAGTCAGGTGGAAGCGGGCGTTCGCGGCGAAACTTCTCTCGACGCGTGGGAAGCGCGCAAGCTGGCTACTGCCGGAGGGCCGGACGCGGAGCGCTTCAAGAACGAATATCTGGACGCGACGTTCTCGGACACGATTTCGATTTATCTATTGTCGTTGTATCTCGATGTGGATTATTACGATCTGCGGGAGCGCGACTATCCGTTGCTGGCGCCGTCTGCGCTGGCCGAGCGGCTGCGTAAAGTGGCGGAGTTGTTCCCGCCGAACACTGGATTCGAGTTCGCTGTGCTCTACAAGCGGCGCGGTTAGGGCAACTTCTTTTGCCACGGATTTGCACTGATTTCCACGGATCAAGATCTGACAACTGCTGTCTTCCTGGGCTTCCCTCAGGGGCTGGAGCCCGGCATTTGTTCGAACTCTAACGGCACGGCTGAAGCCGTGCCCTTCCACGGTTCGTCCAACTTCCTCTCGATGGATGCCCTTCCGCCGTTCGCTACATTTTTCCTTCACGGATTCACGCGGATTTCCAGGGATCAAACCCTGACAACTTCTCTTTTCTGCAGCATGCGCAAGATCCAGTAGCCGGCGCCAGCTGCTGCCAGATGTTTCAGGGTGTGTCCGCTGACGATGTGGCCGAGGGCGAAGACCTGACGGTCGCTCTCCTCGAGAATCTTGGCGAGGACGTAGAAGCCAACAACAATCGCGAGGTCTGAGCCGCGCGTGTACTTTGCCGGAACCAGCAACAGCAGCAGCAGGATGAGGATGGCGTACACCTGCACCGCGGCATAGAAGCGCAGGTCGCCGTGGCCTTGGAGTTCTCCGGCACGCCAGACGAGTACGCTGCCGATGCCTGCGCCTTCCACCGCGGGGAACAACCACAGGCCGGCGACAACACTCACTCGCTCCGCGATCACGGCGGCGAGCAAGAGCCATGAAGACGATCATGATGGGGATGCGGTCCCAGACCAGACGCGCATTTCCGGGCTCGAGATGATAGTAGGCCGAGCCGAACGCGGTCAGGATCAGACCGGCAAACATCACGAGGTAGAGCCAGCGCTCGCGGTGATCGGAGAATGTTCTTGTGTGCGGCCGGAACAGGAAGAGCAGGCCACATATGCCGACCACGGCGAAGGGGATGTTCGAGACTACATCTCCGAAGTTCGGGATGCCGAACCAGGCTCGGTGGTCGGCGAAGCTATGGTAGGCGAGAGGCTGCGGGATCGGCGGAAGGAATAGCGCGATGATCGCGATCAGTACTGCGACCGTGAGCAGGAGCAAGGGCGCTTTGGAGCGGGGGATCACTTATCTCTTAGGCGGAAGCTCGAACGAGGATTGTACAGTCAAAATCTCCACCCTCTCGCAAAAGGCGCGAGAAGGGTGGGGCACCCGCTGGAATGGAGCGCCGTGGTTTCAGTTTCCCAGTTGACCGCCCGGCTGGTCACTCTTCAGCAGGGCGGAGAGGTCGTGTTTCGAGGGCGAATAGCGCACGACGACCATTCTGCCCTTCCAGCCTGCGATCTTTTCTTCGGCGCGGCGCTCGCTGCGGGCGCGGATGCGATGAAAACCTGAGTAGTACTCGCCATTCACCACGTAGCTGTAGGTGAGGTCCCCGACCCAGGGCCGAATGTAGGAATCGGTGCTGGACTTCACGTTAGCTCCCATGATGGTTCCTTGCGCGGAAGGCCACGAATGAGCGTGGCGTGTTCTGTACCAGGCCCACGTTCCACCTCCAGCCGAAACCAGCAGAAGCGCAACATCTTTCGCGATGGGCAGCAAGCCAAAAGGGTCCCAATGTCTCATTGCCTGTTCAGCTTAACCCGGCGAAAGAGCGCTGGGATCGTAAATTTGTAGTTGAGGTTTTACAATCATCCGTCCATGACTGTGACGGTGCGATCGTTCGCGAAGATTAATCTCGGGCTGCGGATTGGCGCGGCGCGGGAGGATGGGTTTCATGAGCTGTTGACCGTGTATCAGACGATCGGGCTGCATGATGTGATTCGGGTCAGCGTGGGGCGCGGGAACGGGATTGAGATTCAGTGCGCCGATCCGCGGGTGCCGAAGAACGAATCGAATACATGCTTCCGCATCGTGGAGAAAGCCTTGCGGGCCTTGCGCGCCAAGGGGCGTGTGGTCATCGAGATTGAGAAGCGGCTGCCGGTGCAGGGCGGGCTGGGCGGGGCTTCGGCGAATGCTGTGGCGACTCTGCTCGGGCTGGAGCGGGCGGTGAAGAAGAGTCTGCCGGCGGCTGAGAGGTTGCGGATTGCGGCGGAGGTTGGGTCCGATCTGCCGCTGTTTTTGGTGGGTGGGACGGTGCTCGGGGTGGGGCGGGGGGAGCAGGTGTATCCGCTGCCGGAGTTGTCGGCGGTGGCGTGTGTGGTGGTTACTCCGACAGTCGGCGTTTCGACTCCGAAGGCGTTCGCGGATTGGGATCGGTTGTGTGGCTATCGACAGGGGCTCAAGCCCGGTCCTACGGAGGGGCTCGACTCGGCCCCTTCGACAGGCTCAGGGCAAGCCCTGAAGGGCCGCGCTTCCGCGGCGATGCCGGCAGGCTTGGCGTCCTCTGGCGACGAACCCGCCGAGCTTCGCTCGGCCCAGCCGGGTCAAAGACCCGGCTCCACACAAACCTGGACGGGCGAAGGCGCCCGTCCCCACACGAGCAACTCCCACGCCAGCAGTGGGGAGAAATTGACGGTATCTGCTGGCTCCGATAGAATGAATGAGCTTGGTCGCGGGTTGTCGGCGTGGCTGAGCGAGATGTACTCCAGTGCTCCTTCTGAGTTCTTGGAAAGAAGGGGCCGGGCCGAGAATCCGCTTCTCTGGCTTGACCGGGCTGGGATCAAGAACGACTTCGAAGAAGTCGTCTTTCCTGAATATCCCGAGCTGAGTAGTGGAAAGAGTGCGCTTTTGCGCGCGGGCGCGAAGTATGCGTCGTTGTCGGGCTCTGGCTCGACGCTGTACGGGTTGTTTGCCTCTCGCGAGGCGGCCGTGCGGGCCGTGGCCAGGCTGCGGAAACAGGGCTGGGCGGCGCAGGCGACCGCGACGCTGCCCCGGCGGGCTTACTGGAAGCGGATTGTTGTGGGCTAGGGCTTGCGGGCGGGGTTTGTGCCACCGGCGCTCGCCTTCGGCTTTGCTGGACGGCCGAGGCGGCCGTCCCCACATAGTCTGTGCCACGTGGTCCGTGGTGGTGGTCGGCGAATAATTTTTGATTGTTGATTTTGGATTGTTGATTGACAATTGATGTGCCCCGCTGGGGTTCCATCAACAATCGAAAGTCGACAATCAACGATTGGTTCACTGGGCCGTCGACTAATGGTAGGTCAAGTGCCTTTGGAGCACTTTGTCTAGGTTCGAATCCTAGCGGCCCAGCCAAAGATCAGCTGCAGTTGAACGGTAAAAACTGAAGGCCAGGAGCCCAGAGACAACCATGGCTACTTTAGTGACGCCGCCCGACAAGACTGAGAAAGTTGAAAAGAAGACTCCGCCTGTGACTGACGACAAGACCGAGCGGAAGCAGCGTCCGCGATCTGACGAGAAGTTCAAGATTTTCAGCGGCACGGCGAACGAACACCTGGCCGATGAAGTCTGCCAATTTCTTGGGATGACGCGCGGGCAGGCGCAGGTGATCCGGTTCCGGGACGGCGAGTGTTACGTCCAGATTCAGGAGAACGTACGCGGCGCCGATGTATTCGTGATGCAACCGACGTGCCGTCCGGTGGACGAGCACCTGATGGAGTTGCTGCTGATGATCGATGCGCTGAAGCGCGCTTCGGCGCGGCGCATCACGGCAGTGATTCCGTACTTCGGGTACGCCCGGCAGGACCGCAAGGACAAGCCGCGCAGTCCGATTTCGTCGAAGCTGGTGGCGGATCTGCTGACGACAGCGGGCGCACATCGCGCATTGATTGTGGATTTGCACACGCCGCAGTTGCAGGGGTTTTTTAATATCCCGGTGGACCATCTGTTCGCTTCGCCGGTGCTGGTGGATCACTTCCGCAAACTGGCTCTGCCGAATCTGACGGTGGTTTCGCCGGATGCGGGCGGCGTGGAACGGGCGCGGTTTTTCGCGAAGAAAGTCGATGCGGCTTTGGCCATTGTCGACAAGCGGCGCGTCGAGATGAACGTGGCCGAAGTGATGCACGTGATCGGCGACGTGCACGAGCGGACGTGCTTAATCATCGACGACTTGATTGACACGGCGGGAACGCTGGTGAAGACGGCGGCGGCGTTGGTAGAGAACGGGGCGACATCGGTATTCGCGTGTGCGTCGCATGCGGTGCTGTCGGGGCCAGCGGTGGAGAACATCCGGAACTCGGTGATTCAACAGGTGGTGGTCACGAATACGATCCCGCTGACGGCCGAGGCGGACGCGGCGCGGACTGAAAAGGGAGGCAAGATCACCGTCCTCTCGATTGCGGGATTGATCGGCCGGGCGATTCAGGCCAATCACGAAGAGACTTCGGTCAGTAAGTTATTTACGTAGTGCGGTAGTTAGTAAGGTAGCGCGCCAAACGCGCAATCTCGCAAAAAGCGAGAGATTGTTTGCGCGGCGCGCCTAGATCCTTCGGCGACGAAAAGCTGTCGCCTCAGGATGACAATCTTTATCAGACAGGAATTGAAATTTATGGCAACTACATTGGAACAGAACGTACTCGAAGCGCAACCGCGCGAAGCGGGGACGAAGAACGACGCGCGCGCCGTGCGCCGTGGCGGAAAGATTCCGGCCGTGGTGTATGGAGCGGGCAAGGAATCGCTCGCGATCAGCGTGGATCCGCGGCATGTGGCGCGCATCCTGAACTCCGAGACCGGCCACAACACGATTTTTGATCTCGCTCTGACTGGCGGGGAGCCGACCAAGGCGATGATCGTCGACTGGCAGTATGAGCCCATCAAGGGCAATCTGCTGCACATCGACCTGAAGCGCATCGCGCTCGACAAGGTGCTCAAGGTGAGCGTGCCGGTCTACCTGGTGGGCGAAGCGGCCGGTGTGAAGCAGGAGGGCGGCATCATGGAACAGATGCTGCGCGAAGTCGAGATCGAGTGCCTGCCGGCGGATATTCCGAACCACATCGATGCCGACGTCAGCCACCTGACGTTTGGCAAGGTGCTGCGTGTTTCGGAGTTGCCGCACTCTGACAAGATCAAGTTCATTACGGACGAGAACCAGCCCGTGGCGCACGTTACGGCGGTGAAGGAAGAAGTGGTGGCCACTCCTGACGCGACGGCGGCGGAAGCGGCGGCTCCGGCTGAGCCTGAAGTTATCAAGAAGGGCAAGCAGGAGACGGAGCAAGAAGGCGCTGAGGCTCCGGCAGCGAAGCCGGAGAAGGCCGAGAAGAAGGAGAAGAAATAGCTTCGTGGGGAGAGCAGCCGAGCTTTGCTCGGCCGGACGGGCGAGGCGCCCGTCCCCACACGAGCTTATCTGCGTGAAACTGATCATCGGTCTTGGCAATCCCGGTATCGAGTATCAGTTCACGCCGCATAACCTGGGCTTTCTAGCGATTGATCGGATCGCGAGCGGCTTGGGAGTGGACGTGAGAAACCGGCAGTGCCGGGCGCTGACGGCGCGGGCGGTGATTGCCGACCAGACGGTGCTGCTGGCCAAGCCCGAGACGTTCATGAATTTGAGTGGCGTCTCGGTGCGGGAACTGGTCGAGGAGTACGAGGCGAAGCCGGAGTCGGACCTGATTGTGATTCAGGACGAGTTGGATTTTCCGCTGGGCACGCTGCGCATTCATACGCGGCGGAGTTCGGCGGGGCACAACGGCATCGAGTCGATCATCGGGGCGCTGGGCACGCAGGATTTTCTGCGCATACGGATCGGCGTCGCGCCCGAGCGGAAAGTTGGAGACGGCGCGGCATACTTGCTGGCTCCAATGCGTAAGCCGGAGTTGGCGATTGTGGACGGCATGCTCGACACCGCCGAAGACGCGGTGAAAGTGATTTTGAAAGAAGGTCCGGCGGCGGCGATGAACCGCTTCAACCGGAAGCCGGAAGAGTAAGGAAGCGCGCCAGACGCGCCCTTCGGTCGCTTGCGCTCTCTCAGGGCAGGCTCCCGGGATTCGCGCGGCGCGCCCAGATCCTTCGGCGACAAAAAGCTGTCGCCTCAGGATGACAAGTTTGGAATTGGAGAAAAGAATGAATCGTACCTATGAATTGATGTTCATTGTTCGGCCGGATATGACGGAAGAGGATCTGGACAAGCTGATTGCTACGTTGAGCGGCGTGGTGCCGACTTCGGGCGGAAGCGTACTGCGCGTCGACAAGATGGGCAAGCGCCGACTGGCTTACACCGTTCGCCGGTTTCACGAAGGCATTTACGTGCTGATGGTCGTGGAAGGCGGAGGCGCAGTGATTCACGAACTGGAGCGCCGCCTGCGCGTGACCGAGCCGGTCATCAAGTTCCTCACCGTGCGTACGGATGAGGAGCAGAAGCGGCTGGATAAGGTGAAGGCGCTCCGCGATGCGAAGAAGAAGGTAAGCGCGCAGCCGGCGGTACCGGCACCAGCACCAGCGGCGGAGGCACCTGCGGCTCCGGCAGCGGAAGCTCCGGCGACGGCGTAGGGCTGCGAGAAATCCTGGCGAGGCTCGTGCAGATCTCAAGCGAAAGCGGATTCCTCGCTTCGCTCGGAATGACAAGGCATATCCGAATCACAAGGCATCAGGCGTCGTGAAGTACGGCGACCCACACAGAGGAGAAATATGGCTGACGAAACGAAAGCACCAGAGCAATCCACGCCGAGCGAGAGGCCGCGTTTTGATGGTCCCCGTCCGGGAGGAGATCGTCCGCGGTTCGGCGGTGGTGGTGGCGGACGCGGGCCCGGCGGTCCTCCGCGCGAAGGCGGCGGCGGACGCAAGTTTTTCCGGCGCAAGAAAGTCTGCAAGTTCTGCGTCGAGAAAATTGAAGACATCAACTACAAGGACTACCGCATGCTCGGGCAGTTCGTCGCCGAGAGCGGCAAGATCGTGCCGCGGCGCCTGACCGGCGTTTGCGCACCGCACCAGCACCGTCTGTCGGCGGCCATCAAGAAGGCGCGGAACATCGCCCTGCTGCCGTTTGCGGGGCGGGCATCGTAGACAAACAAGCTTCGAGCCGCGAGCTACGAGCGATGTCGAGCCGCGGTCAGCAGTCCGCTCGAAGCTCATAGCTCGGAGCTCAAAGCTCACAAGATTGGAGTCATCCCATGGAAGTCATTCTGAAAGAAGATGTAGCGAAGCTGGGGTCCCGCGGCGACGTGGTGAAAGTCGCGGAAGGATATGGACGGAATTATCTGTTGCCGCGCAAGCTGGCCATTCAGGCCAATGAGGGCAACAAAGCCGTCATCGTGCAGATGAAGGCCGCATCGGTGCGGCGCTCCGCCAAGGAGAAGACGCAGGCCGAGGAACTGGCCAAGCAATTTGAGGGCGCCTCAGTGTCGTTCCAGCGGCGCACGGGCGAGCACGATCAGCTCTTTGGATCGGTCACGTCGAGCGACATCGGCGATGCGCTGACCAAGAAAGGCTTCAATATTGACCGTCGCAAGATCCAGTTGCACGAGCCGCTGAAGACCGTGGGGGAGTTCTCGGTCCCGGTAAAGTTGCACAAGGACGTGACCGCGCACTTGAAGGTGGTCATCGAGAAGGAAGTCGTCGCGGAGTAAGAGTTCGCAATTCGGCCCGGGCGCTCTGCCCGGGCTTTCTGTTGTCCTGCATGTATCTGCCCGGTGATCGATCACCGGGCAGGCCAATCACTGGCACGTCAGCGTAAACCTGCGCAGGGAGCCATTCGTCCATCCCGTGCCGTCGGTCGGCAAGTGCGTGAAGTAAACGTAAAAACTCTTTCCCAGAATTCGCGGGTCATCACCCAGTCCGACGGATGTGGGATAAGCCGCGATCGTCTCGAAGTTGCCAAGCAAGGTGGGCACTGTCCACGTAAGCCCGTCGGGCGATTCGGAATAGCCGAAATTCGTGTCGTTCGAAATAATCATCACGTAGCGCTGCAGAAAACTGTTGAAGTGGATATCGAGATAACCCTGGTAGTTAGAGTGGGGATTGAGGTCGGTGGAAGCGCCGCCGATAGCGGGTTGCAGGATCCAACTGCCTTGGTAAAACTTCTGGAAGGCGACGGCGTGATGGGGCTTGGGTCCGAAGGCTGCGGCGAGCAAGGCGGACACTGGGGCGCGGGCAACCGAGACGTTCGTCGTGGTGTTAACACCTTGGGCATCGGTGAGGTGAAGCGTGCCGTTGGCGATCCAGTCGGGGAAATAGAGATAGAAATATTTGTGGTCCGGCGAGAGGACCAGGGGGCCATCGCTGATTTCGAAGCCATCGAGTCCGACGGAATAAGCCTGGTTCAGGCGGATGATTTCGCCGAGGTCGGTCCAGGTTCGGCCGTCATCGGTGGAGGCGGCGAGTCCAAGAGCGGCGTAGAGGGCGTCGTTGGGAAGTTCAGCGTGATAGGTTGCGAGAAGATTACCGGCACCGGGCATTTCAGCGGGAACCTGATAGACCGGGCCCCCGCCCATGTACCCGTAGCTGGGATAAATTGGGTTGATTGCAGAACTGGGGTTGGGAGAAACGCTTACGTCCTCGGGATCGTCGGTTCCGAGCGGGTTATCGAGAGTCCCGACAGTCGTTGTGAACGATCCCCACTTATCGTTGCCAACCCATTGTCCCTGCCACATTTGTCGTGCGTGGTATCCACCGTCGCTGCCGAAAAACTCGTAGCCCCTGGCGGTTTTGATGACGCCGAGCGGCGTGTCGGGCCAGTCGAACGTGTCGGTCAGCGGCGGTTCTGCCCTGGCTCCTGCCGCAAGGCGCTGCGCCGGCGAGGCGACCACGACGGGCGGGGTCAGGGCAGGATGGCAGATCTGAGAGAGAGTCTGCGCGACCCCGATTCCGGAGGCTAGCTGGAGGAAACCTACTAATAGCGTGACGGAAGCGAGCGGCAGTCGGGACGGCATTGAGTATCCTCGAATTCGACTTCGTACGATCACAAGCCTACATAGCTAGGAACACCCGAATCTCTGGAATGTTGCAGTTGCCCCGGCGATGGTGCAGTTACTATGCCAAATTCGCTGTATCCACCTTTTCCGGTTGTTCTGTTTCCCCCTAAATCTTTACCCCTGAACCACCTAGGCCCCCCAAAAATCCCCTGTCAGCCTATAATTTCTGCTCACGGTTCCACTGACGACCCGTCTATTCCAATGCAAGCCCGGATGCGGTAAATACCGGGCAAACAGAGGAACGAAGACACATGCCGGCCGGTGTATGGGTATTACCACTTGCGGTTGGCGATCGGGCCCGCTCGAAGTCGAAGAGTGAGAGAGTAGAGAGAGTCAGCGAGAACCAGGACCCCGCGCGGGGCCGCATGGCTGGGCAAGAACGCCGCATAGATGACACGATGCTGATCCGGGAGGCCCAGCGCGGAAACCGCGCCGCCTTCGAAGACCTCGTGCGTCATTACGACCAGGCAGTGTTGCGCCTAGCTCTCCATCTCACCGGAACCGAGCAGGACGCCCAGGACGTCTATCAGGACGCCTTCCTCAAAGCCTACAAGAACATCGGAAATTTCCGGTTCGAGTGTTCCTTCTACACCTGGATTTACCGGATCGTGACCAACCTGTGTCTCGATCACTTGCGCAAGAAGAACGTGCGCAAGGAGGACGCTCCGGTCGCGAAGGATCCGTCGGGGGGCGAGTACGATCTGCTCGACCAGGTGCCCGACGTGCGAGCGGGAGCGAATCCGGAACGCGATTTGCTGCGCCGGCAGTTGGGAGCGCGCATCGCCGGAGCGCTCGAAAAACTGACGCCGCGCGAGCGCATGGTGTTTGAGTTGAAGCATTACCACGGATTGAAGCTGCGCACCGTGGGAGAGATTTTGAAGACTACGGAAGAGACCGCCAAGAATACCCTCTTCCGCGCCACGCAGAAGTTGCGCGGGGCGCTGGCGGATATGAGATGAAAAAAGGCCGAGCTGCGCTCGGCGACCGGGTCAAAGACCCGGTCCCACATGAGTTGATTAGGGTGCAACGATGAAATGCGAATGGGTTCGAGAGAATATCGTGCTTCAGGTTTATGGCGAACTGGCGGATGACGCTCGCCATGAACTGGAGCAGCATGTGGCCCGCTGCGCTGACTGCGCGGCCGAACTGAAGGCGGAGCAGGATTTTCACGCGCTGCTCGCGCAGGATCGCGCAGCCGATCCGTCGCCCAATCTGGTGACGGTTTCGCGCATGCGGCTGCAGGAAGCGCTGGAGACGGCCAAGCAAGGCAGCTTCTGGAGCCGGCTGGCGTTCGATCCGGCCAACTGGCTACTGCAGATGAAGTTCTCGCCGGCTCTGGCGGCGGCAATTCTGATCGTCGGGTTTGTGGGCGGGATTGGAACCATGCGTGAGATTTACGGATCGCGTATTCCGCAAGGCCCCGGGCAGGTTCAGCAGCAAAACACCCCAGTTCCCACCGAAGCTTCCATCGCCAGTATCAGTTCCATCGTCCAGGATCCGGGCACCAATCAGGTCAGCATCAAGTACAACACCGTGTCGACGCAGGAGGCGCAGGGATCGCTGAACGATCAGAAGATCCAGCAGTTGCTGCTGTATGCGGCGCGCAATAACTACAACTCGGGCGTGCGGGTGGATTCAGTCGATCTGCTGGCGCAGAAGTCCGGAGACATGCAGGTACGCGAGGCGCTGATGTATACGCTGCAGAACGACACGAATCCGGGAGTGCGGCTGAAGTCGCTGGACGCGCTGGGCAATTACGTGAAGAACGATACCAACGTGCGCGACTCGGTGCTGCGGGCGCTGGTGAATGATGGCAATTCGGGAGTGCGCATTGAAGCGTTGCGGCTGATCGAGCCGGTGAAGGCCGACGGCAGCGTGCGTGGGGTGCTGATGGCGCTGGCTGCGAAGGATCAGAGCACGTATATCAAGTCGCAGGCCCGCACTATGCTGGCGCAGTTGCCGGAGATTGATTAGGAATCAAGGAAGAATGGCGTCGGCGTTTTGCCGGCTTTCGCGGTGCGCGGGCGAGACGCCCCCGCGACAGCCGCCGGGACGGCGGCGCTACAAAGAAATCGCTGATGATCGCGAGAATTGAGGGGGCTATTTTGAAACGTGCGCTACAAATCGTCGGGCTGGCTGGTGTGCTGGCTCTGCTTGCGCCGCTGGCACTTGTTCCCAAGAGCTGGGCGCAGGAAACACATGTAACCCGCGAAGGCGGAGACTGGGGTCAGGAGATCACGGGCTCGCTGGCAGGGGTCAAGAATCTGAGAGTCAAAGTCGACATGGGCTCCGTAGTGGTGCGAGGAGGGCAGCAGCAGGGCATCAATTACGTTATACATACTCGTTTTGGTTCTTCTTCCGAGCAAGAGGCGCGCCGCCAGTTCGAGCAGTACAAGGTCACCGCATATGTGAAGGGCGACACGGCCTGGATCGTAGGCGACTGGCAGGGCAGCAAACGGCCCCGTCATTGTTCTTCGGAATTTTCGGTGATGGTGCCTCGCGAGATGGCGCTGGTGAAGCTGGAAACCGAAGGCGGCAACGTTGAGACCACGGGCGTCACAGGCCGGGTGGAAGCGGAGAGCGGCGGCGGCAGCCTGCGGCTGGATGATATTGGTGGCGGGGTGAACGCGGAGACCGGAGGCGGATCGATCGACGTGGGCACGGTCGGCGGAGAACTCGGATTGCACACTGGCGGAGGTTCCATTGAAGTTCGCCAGGCCAATGGCAAGCTGGTCGCCGAAACTGGCGGCGGGAGTGTCGAAATTCAGTCCTGCGCACAGGGCGCCACCATTGAAACCGGGGGCAGCAGCATTACGGTGCGTCACTGCAACGGAATGGTGAAGGCATCGACTGGCGGTGGCAGCGTCGACCTCAGCGATATTGGTGGCCCGGCGCAGATCGAAACCGGGGGCGGCAGCATTCGCCTGAACTCGGCCAAGGGACACGTTCGCGCAGAGACCGGCGGCGGTGGCATTGAGTTGTACGGTGTGCCTTCGGCGTCGGCTGAAACGGGCGCGGGCGGGATCACCGTGAAGCTGATGAATACCGGCGGCGAGCGTCGCGACTCCGATCTGGAAACGAGCGCGGGCGACATCACGGTCTATCTGGCTGCGGATGTAGCGGTCAACGTGCGCGCCAGCGTCGACATGGGTAACGGACACCACATCACCTCCGAGTTTCCTGACATCCACATCAGCAGCGAGGGCGGCCAGTGGGAAGCCAAGACGCTGAATGCGGAGGGCAGGCTGAACGGGGGCGGTCCGGCACTCAAGGTGCGCACTGCGAGTGGCAACATCACTTTCAAGCGTGCCGGCCATTGAGACGCATTGATGATTGTTGATTTCTCGATCGTTGATTGAAGACCGATGTGGAACGAACGCGGATTCGCGAGGCTGCGTCACCGAATCCGCGAGCCAACAATTCACGTTGAGGGAATGACCATGCGCAAATACGTTATGACCAGCATCGTGTTGTTGCCATTGCTCCTCACCTTTTCGCACGCCGCGCAGAACTGGTCGGTGGATCCGCCGGCTGCGGCCTGGATCTTTTCGAGCGAAGACAGCGGGACCAGTTCCTATCTCGGGGTCGATATTTCAGACGTGACCACCGAGCGGTTGAGCGCGTTGAAGCTCAAGGAGGAAAAGGGCGTCGAAGTTACGATGGTCGACCAGGACGCCCCGGCCGGGAAGGCGGGCATCAAGGAGCACGACGTTATCCTCACGATGAACGGCACGTCGATCGAGAGTGGCGCGCAGTTGCGGCGGATGATCCACGAAATGCCGCCGGGCCGCGTGGTGACCTTCGGTTTGAGCCGGGATGGCCAGCCCGTGACAGTGAAGGTGCAACTGGCCGACAAGCACAGCGAGTTCTCGGTCCACAGTCCCAAGCCGGGCGATTTCCAATTCCAGATTCCCGAGATTCACGTGCCGGATATCGACATTCCGGCGATCCAGGTCATGATCACGTCGTCCGCGCGCAGCGGGCTTACGATGGAGAACATCTCACCCCAACTGGGCGAGTTCTTCGGGGTGAAAAACGGTAATGGCGTACTGGTACGGTCCGTAGAAAAAGGCAGCCGCGCTGAGAAGGCTGGGTTCCGCGCAGGCGACGTGATCGTCAAGGTGAATGATCAGGCAGTGCATGACACCAGCGACTTTTCGCACGGGATGAAGTCGCGCAGCGGCAATACAGCCACCGTGGTTGTGGTGCGCGACAAGAAAGAGCAGACCCTCACCTTGTCGCTGCCGGATCGCAAGGAGTCGGGCGACCTTCTGGAAGAAGAAAGCTCTGACGATCTATGGATCGACGCGGAGTCGCGAGTGGAGTTGGGCGAGTTGCAGAACGAAATCGCCAAGCTGAGACCGCAGATGGAGCTGGCGGCGAAGGACTTTCGTAAATCCGCGGAAGAACTTCGGAAATCTTGGTGCGACCAGCAGAAGAAATTCCGCGAGGAAAGCTTGAAGCAGCGCACGGAGATGAGGCAGCAAGAACGGGACCTCAGGCTGAAGCTGGACCAGATGCGCCGTAGCTCCATGTTCCGAACCTGGGCGGACATCTAACAGAACTCTAGCGCTACCGGCCGCTGGCTGCCGCGCGGACAAGAGTGGCGAGGCAGACGCGGTTGCGTCCTGCCTGCTTTGCGGCATAGAGACCGTTATCTGCCGCGCGGATCAATTCATCGCGGCTCTTGCCGTGCCCGGGGAACACCGCGACGCCGGCACTGATCGTCACTGTCCGGGGCACCCCGGGGAACGAGTGTGACTCCACCATCCGCCGCAACTTCTCCGCGATGGAGATCGCCTGAGCGGTATTAATCTGCGTCAGCAGGATCGCGAATTCCTCTCCGCCGTAGCGGCACACGACATCAATCTTGCGCAATTGCTGGTGAAAGAGCGAAGAAACCTGGCGCAGGACCTCGTCCCCGAGCAGGTGGCCGAACTCATCATTCAGCCTTTTGAACTCATCGATGTCGGCCATAATCACAGCCATTCCGCCCTTGTGGCGGCGGGCGCGCTCGATTTCTTCCATGATCCGAAGCTCGAAGAAACGGCGGTTAAAGATTCCGGTGAGTCCGTCGAGGTAGGCCAACTGCTTCACCCGCTCCACGTAGTGCGCGTTTTGGATAGAAGTGGCGCAAATGTCGGCGACCGATTCGAGGGACTGCAGTTCGCTCTCGCGGAAGGCATTGGTCTGGGCGCTGTGCAACGTGAGCACACCGAGGGTCTGGCCAAATGAAATGAGGGGAATGCTCATACGCGAGGCCGACTCTTTGAATATCCGGGCGGAGTCGGGCCTGCCCGTCAGATCTTTTTCGATGATGGTGCCGCTGGTTTCGATGATGCGCGACCACGGCTCCTCGGTTACGGGGAAGCGTCCGCCGGGCGGGGTACACGGCGTGAGTTCGCCCTGATGGGCACGCATGACCAGGTCGCCTTCATCCCGCAAAAAGAGGGATACGTGGGGGACCTGAAACGCGTGCTGAATTACGGCGCACACGCGGACCAGCAGATCCTCCAGTTCCATGACGGCTGTACTTTGTTGCGCGATGATGTTGATGGCTTCCAATTGCCGCGCCCGCTGGCGTTCCAGTGAGTACAAATGGGCATTTTGCAGAGCGATGGAGGCGTGCGTGGAAAACAAGGTCAGCAGTTCGATGGTTTCGTGGTCGAAACGATCGACGCGATCACTCTGGCAGTCGAGCACGCCCACGACCTCATCGCGCACCATGAGCGGAATGGCCAGTTCCGAGCGCGTGGACTGCGCGGCGCAGATGTAACGCGGGTCTTTGCTGACGTCGGCGGCGTACACCGGTTCCTTCTTCAGGACCGCCGCTCCGGTGATCCCGTCGTGTTCTCCGAAACAAATCTTGTCTTTGCCGGCATCCCAGCCGATCTGCGAACGGACGCACAACTGCCGGGCTTCCTTGTCGAGCAGCAGGATGGCGACGTTCGGCAGATGAAAATAGTCCCGCGCGATCGCCAGAATTCTCTGCAACACCTCGTCCAAATCAAAGGTGGAGAGCACGGCCTGGCCGGCGTCGTATAGGACCGCGAGTTTCGGCATAGTCGAACGAATTGTACGACGGGGGAAAGGGGTTACCGATGTTCCGAAAGTAACGTCGGGTTTAAGCAGGGCGATCCAGGTAGGCTTCGGGGCTAGCGCCACCTTCTTGCGGTGCGGATCAATCCATAGGCCACCAGGCACAACCAGAAGTCCAGAATCAACCCCAAGTCCATGTGGAAAGGGCGGTGGCGCGCGGCTAAAGGCAATGACGGAATCAGAGCGAAGTACACCACGTTGCCCAATATGATCGCCAGCAGAGCTTGGAGAAAATTGATGAGCACCGATGGTTTAGACACCATAGAGGGCATCCGAGGATGCCCTCTAATTACACGGGTAGTTGATTGTTTGCAAGTGGTTAGAGAAATGAGGGCAAAGCCATCAAAACCTGAACTTCCTTGCCGGCAACCTGCACGCCTGTGGAGCCTCCAAAACGCCGCCCACGGATTTCCGCATGGTTTAGAAGGTGTTTGCGAAAGTCCAGCTTACTTCATGAAGCGCCCATCGGGGCGTGAGGAACAAATCGGCCTTATCGAAGGAACCGTACCTAATGTCCCGAGTGATACGGGTGACCCTTCAGGATGGTAAACGCCCGATAGACCTGCTCCAGCAGAACGACTCGCGCCAGTTCATGCGCCAGGGTCATCTTACCGAGTGAAATTGTGTGCTGCGCAGCGGCCCGCACTGCGTCACTGAAGCCATCCGCCCCGCCTATGGCGATGACGAGCGGCAACGGATTGCGGTCCTGATAGTCTCCCAGAAACTTGGCGAACTGTTCCGACGAGAATTCCTTGCCCCGCGAATCCATCAGCACCAGCGTCGATTTAGCGGCCGCTTTCGCCCCCGCCGCTCGCCCACCTAGATCGAGCAACGCCGCTTCATCTCGCAGCACAACACCCCCCACCGGCACATAGCGCGAGATCCGTTTGAGATACTCGTCCGTCAGCGACGCAATCGCCGGCTCCTTCGTCTTCCCGATCCATGCAATCTTGATTTTCACCGGCAGAACGATCGCCTCACTTCTTCCCAGAGGCCAGCACGACCGACACTCCGAACGCGATCTTCTCGCCGTCCGAATACTGCCGTACCGCCGCATGCACTTCGGCGTGAATCTGCGGCCACTTCTCGGCCGGCACGCGCTCCAGCATCGAACGAAACGGAACCGAGACCGACTGCGAATACTGCCACAATTCTTCGACGGGGCCGGGCCATGTCCACGGCAGCGTTTTGGTTTCTTCCTCGACCGCAATGAATCCCGCGCTGCGAAAAATCGCTGACAAGCTGCCGGGCTCTGAAAATCGAAAGGGATTCGGCCCATCCGGCTCCAGCAACGGCCCACCCACATGCCCGTGCACCACGCCCATCATGCTCTGCCAATAGGGCTGCTCGACTGGACCCCACGCCAGAAAGCACGCGCGCGCCCCCGGCCGCAAGACGCGCCACAGTTCCTGCAACGCAGCCGCCGGATCGTAAAAGAACATCACCCCAAAGCGCGAAGTTGCGAGATCGAAGCTGTTGTCCGGAAAAGGCAGGCTGTGGGCATCCGCTTGCAGCGTGATGAAGTTCTTCAGCCCACGCGCCTCGGCCCGCTTCGCGGCGATCTCGAGCAACCCGGCGCTCAGATCAATGGCCGTCACGTGCCCATGTTCTCCCACGCGCGACGCCAGACTGATCGCAGGCTCGCCGGTTCCGCTGGCCAGGTCGAGCACTTGCATGCCCAGCGCGGGCTGCGCATACTCCACCAGCGCATCGGTCACAGGCTGCCCCATGGCCGCCGACTTGGCCTTCCACTTCTCAGAGGCAACGAGCCGGTACTGGTTTCCCCAGTCCGGCCCGGAGTCTGGTTTCGATGTCATGGGAGCCTTCAGAATTGCGAAGAAGATCTAGGCTGTCTTTTTCTTCTTCTTTTTCGCCAGAGCTACTTTTGCCGCAGCCGGCTTGGCGCAGCCGCTTTCTTCTTCTTGGGAGCTGCCTGCAAATCGCCGACTTCCAGCCGCTTGGCCGTCTTCCACAGCCGCTCGAGGTCGTAGAACTTGCGCGCTTTCTCCGAGAACACGTGGACGACGAAGTCGACGTAATCCAGCAGCACCCACTCCGCCTGCTTGTAGCCTTCAACGTGCGCCGGACGCAGGTTCGCGGCCTTCAGACGCAGCTCCACCTCGTCGGCAATGGCCTGCACCTGCCGCGGGTTGGTTCCGCTGCACAGCACAAAGTAGTCGGTAAACGCTCCCGACCCCTTCTCCATTTCCAGGATGCTGAGTTCTTCGGCCTTCTTCTCGAGGCAGGCTTGGATGGCTGCGGAAATTTGCTGTTTGAGTTCGCTCTTCTTCATTCAGTCGTCGGCGGTTCTTTCGTCAGCGTAAAGTTCGCTCTAATTGTAACCGACCCTCAACGCCGCACTCTCCGTGCGGTAGGTAGCTCAATATAAATAATGAGGTTGTCATCCTGAGCGGAGCCGCTCTTCAGGCGAAGCGAAGGATCTCGGACTGAACCGAACCCCGCCATGCTCCATGTTGGTGAAGCACTACTTGCCCGCCCGCTTCGCCTCAGCCGCCGCCAACTCGCGCAGCTTCGCCATCGTCGCCGCGGCCGGATCCTTGCGCTTCTTGCTTTTATTCCGCCGCTTGGTCTTGGTTACGTAGTGATTCTGAGCCATGTGCCTCCTGCTTCCTAGGCGGTTTGGGACGCCAGCCCTGATTTATTCCAGGTGTTTCCTTCGTGAACCTTCGTGTCCTCAGTGGTTAAAGATCGGGAGGAGCGCGACCGCACCCAATCCATCATAGCTGCCAACCGAAAGATTCACGAAACCTTGAAACTTTGAGGTACTAATGCCGTTTCGCGCCCAAACGTCACGGGGCAAACGGGAAAATCGAACTCAGCGGTTGGCAGGGACTGCTGCGGGATCTCTCCCTAAACTGCTGTTCTCGCTTATTGTCTTCTTCTATTTGGGCCTTATATCGGATAGCTTCTTGCGGGTTGAGGGTTTTCAAAACTTCAGTCCGGTGTTTTTCCATTTTTTCTTCGTCCTCTTTTCGCATTTGCTCGTGGTACTTGGATTCCGCTGCACTTGCGTCTGCCAATGCTTTAGCCCCCGGTGGAGCAATAAACATGACGGCAGGATATATTCCCGCTCTTACCCGCAGGCCACCTAATGGCACGACTTTTGTGCCGTATATTATCGCGTTGTTTTCGTCCACCGGCCAACCGAATTTCGCCTGCCAGTTATATGAATGGAGAAAATCCAGGAGGGCATTCCCAGCACCATCGGCTCTCCATTCATATCCCAATTGGTCGTATCCGTCGGACATGAAATGCTGGACCTCCACGCCATCCTTTAAGCCTGTGACCGGAGTTGCCTTATCGATAAACCATCCCGCAGCGAGAAGCGAATTGGCTAGCTGGATTGCAGCCCTTCTCGTTTCTGCATCATATTGCTCGTATTCAAATACAACGTGTGTGCCCGCGAATGGCTTGAGTGGATCGGTGCTGGATTTATCTTTTGTTCGGTCAGTCCCTTGCCCCATAGTCCATGTCGGCAAGATTCTAGGGGCATTACAAACGGCTAGGCTCATCAGTGATTTTTCCAACTCAGCCCGCTTTGCCTCAACTGCTTCCAGTTTCGACTTGGCGGATACTAGATCAGTGTTTAGTGCATCGGCTTTCTTATCCACCTTGCCCGCTCTCTCTTGGGCCGCTTTCGCCGTATCGTTCGCTTCTTTCGCAGAGGCTTTAGCGCCGTCCGCCTCTAACTTGGCGAGCTTAGCGGATTCTTGTGCCGTGGCAGCCTCTTTCGAGAGTAGCGAGGAAAGCGCATCATTACCCCTGCGTATACACGTCTCTACAGTTCCGATCTTGGACTCCTCCCATAATTCTCCGGACACGCCAGCGGCAACGAGGCCAGCGCCAAGCAGTCCCATAACGAAGAGCAGTGTCGGCGGTCTTTCTGGAGCGTGTATAAAACCTCGCCTAAAATCATGCAGTTCCTCTAGGTATTCCCAAACGACAAAAACTACCTCTAGCGCAACACCAACTGCGACTAAGGTTGTCCAGAATCCTAACCACCAGTACAACGAAGAACTGCGATCATTAAGGCTGGCTAGCGCACTCCTAAGTGCCGATTCATCTGTGATGGCACTCCATGAAGGACAGGAGTACTTGGCCAAGCTCCAATTGATAGCAATTATCATCATCTTTTCGCTTGGAATTCTAACGCTGATCGGAATAGATTTATGGGACAAATATATATCGAATGCAGCTTCGATCTAGGAGTCTCTGCCGCGAAATTGCGAGCTACAGCGCTCGCAGATGGCAAGAGTAGGCTTGCGCTGGACGGTTCGCAGTTTGCGCTTCGGCATGAGAACACTGCCGCTGGAAGGATGTGCAAACGAAACGGCACCAGTACCGACTTTGACACCTTGAAAACTGCAACAGCGGCTGGCCCGCGTCCCCTACCGATAGAGTCCCATCTTCCGTATGTACTCCGCCACCGGCGCATCCACGAACCGTCCCAAGGGCTTGCCCGCCGCAGCAGCCCGCCGGATCGCCGTCGCCGAAGCCGGTTGATGCAGATCCGCCAGCAGGTGAATCGTCGCCCCTTTCAGCACCAGATCTCCCGTGGCCGCCTGCTTCTGAAACGGCCGAGTGACCTCCGGCCGCGGACGCAGGCTCTCCGGCAGCGCGTTCGCCACGTCGGCCAGAGAGTAGCCAGGACGGCTCGCCACCACGAACTCGCACTCGCGGAACAGAGCCTCCGCCTGATGCCACTTCGCGATATCCGCAAACGCGTCCATGCCCACCAGCAGAAACAGCTTGTCCACGGCCTTGAACGACTGCTTGAGCCGCCGGACCGTGTCGATCGTGTAGTTCGGCTTTTCCGGCCGATCCTTAGTGACTCGAATCGGCACCACGCCCTCCTCCGGAGCCTCCAGCAACGACGGCACAAACGCCTTCTCCTCCGCCGTCGCCAGCGCCAGCATGGCAAAGCGGTGCACGAACGGCGAATGCGGCTGCCGCTGTTTGTGCGGAGGAACATTCGCCGGCACGAAGTGGATGCGATGCAGTTTGTACTGTTCCAGCGCCGCCCGGGCCAGCGCCAGATGCCCACGGTGCACCGGATCGAAGGTCCCGCCAAAAAGTCCTATATTCATGCCAGTCAGGTCAGCCCCGCCTAGTGTCCAGATTCCCGGTCGCATATGCAAGCCGAATCACGCACCATTGTCCGACTGGCCAGCGCCGCCGCGGCCAACGGACACTCCACCACTTGCCGTTCTCGTACAAGAAATGAACTCCTGTAATGTTCCTCATTTCCCATTCTGGCACTAGGATGGTTGACATGCGAGTAACCCTCCCCCTACTTCGCACCCCGCCCGCACGCGCTCCCATCCTTCGGTACGGAGTGGCCGTGCTCAGTACAGCCCTGGCGCTCATTCCCACGGTGCTGCTGGCGGACGTTTCGGAGAGCCGCCTCGCGCTGTTCGGAGTGGCGGTCATGGTCAGCGCCTGGTACGGTGGCTGGAAGCCCGGTGTGGTCGCTACCGCCTTCGCCCTGACCGTAGGCGCCTATTTCTCGCTCGCAGGCGAACACACCCCAGACCAGTTGCGGACCGCCATCCTTCGCCTCTCGCTGTTCTTCTTCGTGGCCATGCTGATCTGCTGGCTCAACGCAGCTCTGCGTGCCGCCCAGGAGAACTTGCGCCGCTCCGAGCTGAACTTCCGATCGCTTGTGACCAACGCCCCCTACGGCATTTGCCGCTGCGATTCGACCGGCAAGATTCTCGACGCCAATCCCGCGTTCGTCGAGCTGCTCGGCCACACCTCCCCCGAGGAACTGATTGGCCAGCACATCTTCGGGCTCTACGCCGAACACGATAAATGGTTCGACCTCGCCGACTACCTCCGCTCCTCCGAGCCCTTCAAAGGCCTGACCGCGGAATGGAAGCGCAAGAACAACACCACCACCGTGGTGCGCATCTCCGGACGCTCGGTGTTGAACGGCGGCGAAGGGATCGTCTTCGAACTCTTCGCCGAAGACGTCACCGAACGCCGCGCGCTTGAACACCAGCTTCGCCAGTCCCAGAAAATGGAAGCCGTGGGACGCCTCGCCGGCGGCATCGCCCACGACTTCAACAACCTGCTGATGGTGATTCTGGGCTACTCGGAATTTCTGCTCGAACGCCTCGGCGCCGAGCCTCACCTGCGCGGCCCGGCTCAGGAGATCTCCAGCGCCGCCGAACGCGCCTCCTCGTTGACCCGCCAACTCCTGGCCTTCAGCCGCAAGCAGATGCTGGCTCCCCGCATCGTCAACCTGAACGACGTTGCCACCGAAAACATCAAGATGCTGACGCGCATGATCGGGGAGGACATCGACCTGGTCATGGTGCCCGCCCCCAATCTCTGGCCCATCCGCGCTGATGCCGGGCAGATCGACCAGGTCATCATGAATCTCGCCGTCAACGCCCGGGACGCCATGCCCTCGGGCGGCAAGCTGACCATCGAGACCTCCAACGTCACGCTCGATGAAGACTACGCCCGCTTCCACGCCCCATTGCGCCCCGGCGACTACGTCATGATCGCCATCAGCGACACCGGCGCCGGCATGGACACCGACACTCAGTCGCACATCTTCGAACCTTTCTTCACCACCAAGGGCACGAAAGGAACCGGACTCGGCCTGTCGACGGTCTACGGCATCGTCAAGCAGAGTGGCGGATACATCTGGGTCTACAGCGAAGTGGGCCGCGGTACGACGTTCAAGATCTACCTGCCGCGCGTAGCTTCGATTGGCGAACCGGCTGCACAAGTCGCCGCGCCCGTGGAATACCGCAAAGTCGAGCCCGGCACCGAAACCATTCTGCTGGTGGAAGACGAAGCCAACCTGCGGTACCTGGCGCGCCAGTACCTGGAGAAGCAGGGCTATAAAGTAATCGAGGCCGCTGACGGCGCCGTCGCCATGCAGATTGCAGTCGCGCATGAGGCAATGATCCACCTGCTGCTCACCGACGTCATCATGCCCGGGATGAACGGACGCGAACTGGCCCAGCGCATCGCGGAGATTCGCCCCAACGTGAAAATTCTCTACATGTCCGGCTACACCGAAAATGTGATCGGACACAACGGCATGCTGGACGCGGGCATCCGCCTGCTCCAGAAGCCCTTTAACCTTCGCGACCTGAAGAGCAAGGTCCGCGAAGTGCTCGACGCATCACCAACTCCCCCGGAGGTCGCTATGTCCATGCAATCCGCCGAACCCCAAAACGCCACGCGGCCAAGAGAAGTCGCTCCCGCGCGCGCACAACGATTCCAGCTTCACTTGCCTCTGCGTTATCGCCGTCTTGGCGAGAACGATTGGCACGTGGGCACAACCGAGAACATCAGCCGGTCCGGAATGCTCTTCCAGGCCGACGAAGTCCTGCAGCCCAGTTCGCAACTGGAAATCAATTTGGTGCTCCCGCAAGAAATTGCCGGACTCTCGTCCACGGAAGTCGTCTGCCGCGGAGAAGTCGTGCGCACGGTCGAGCACAACGGATCAACCCTAACCCCCGCACTGGCCGCGCGGATTTTGCAATATCACTTCCAGCACGGCCCACTCCCAAGGGCGTGAGGGCTTCTCGGTTTTGTGGACGGTAAAGCGGATCAGAAAGGCGGCTTCTCTCGGGCCGCCTTTTTTATTGGCCGCAGGTAGCCGCCTGAATCCCTGGTCCGGCAGACGATCGAGATTTCTGTTTCTCACGATCTCAACTTCACCAGCTTGCAAAATTCTGGCGCCGATGCTGTCAGGCTCGCCACTACGTAACTGCGGACCTTCGAGATTCCGGCTCCCTGGTCGTCCAGTTTGTCCAGCACCAATTGAGGAGCAAGATGGAATTGGTGAATCAGAAACTCGTCTGCCGTTTGACAAAGTATTCCGAATGGTTCGAGGCAGCGCTTCGGAAAGTGCTTTGTATTTTGGGTAATCACGGCATTTGCGCGCGCCATAATCGCAGCCGCGAGGACGTGTCGGTCGTCTTCGTCTGGAATGCATTCGGCCGCCTTCAGCAGTTCTTGCGGGATCGGAACCATGGCTTCCGGGAATGCATCCGCCATCTGTTCTCGTCTCCACGCCGCCTCGGCCGCCGTTCGATGGAGCTTGCTCCTCATCGCTCTAACCATCTCCGCCAAAATCTGCTCGCTCCATAGCGGGCGATACGTTGCTGGTTCTTCGGCCAGTCGGAGCAACAGATCACAAAGAGAAACTGGCACTAGAACGCACGCATCCAGCACAGCGGAGAATTCATTTTCCTGTGTGAAAATCATCTGGGACTTTGTCGTAATCCCCTTTTGCAAACTCCCGCCTCGCCATATCGTCCAGGGTTTTTCGCCGTGCGGTATCGCGCTTCACCTTGTAAGCCATCACGTCGCGCACATACAGGCGGCGATGGGACCCTACCATGTGGAAGGGGATTTCTCCCTTCTCCAGCAACTGGATCAGAAACTGTCGGGAAAAACCCAGCACCTTGCTGGCTTCCACCGTCGTGAGTTCGTGTCGGTTCTGCAAGATCGTGACGGACTGACCGGCTCGCAGATCCGCGAGGAGCCGCAGCAAGAACGAGTAAAGGTTATTGGGCAGAATCTCAGCCCTGCCATCTGGCCCAATGAGCTTCGCTTCCGCCTCGCGAAGCTTGGCGTAAGTGTCGGCAATCTCTCTTTGCTCTTTCGGAGAAATGTCGACGGCAGGTGCTTCGCCGCTTTGCATGATCGTCTTCCTCCCCTCCTGAGACGCTGTAGCACGCTCTTCTAGTGAAGGTATCAATTAAGTGCTACAAGTGCAACCATATTGATTGCCTTCGAATCTAGCCTTTGGGTGCCGACTTGGCTGCGTGCTAGCGTCAGGAACCTGGGATTGCTCACCTCATTGACCCGTGCGTGGGTGCCCGGCCTCCGATTCGAGCCACCAGGTACCCCCCCCCACTTTTTTTCTTTGTGGTTTTGTAAAATACTCATTTTATTGATGTTACGGCTGATCGAACGGTGGCTTCCCTCGCAAATTATTGAGCCGGAGGGACTTACACGTAAAATATTCTGGAATAAGGAGTTAGCGGTGGATTTTTGACCGCTGTTCAGGGCTGGCTTGCCTAAGATGTTTGCTTTCTTACAGTTACTCGCCGACGTTCGGGAGCTCTGACGGCAAAATCCTGCGGAATAAGGACTTAGGGTGAAAGTGTTCCGAAACGAGACGCGATTGAGCTTTGCGGCCGGCAGGCCCGCCGAGTTGAGGAATTTCTCGCGCACGGAACCATTGTTCGCGTTTGGATTTTCTCAGTAAAGGTTGTTCGTCACAGGATTGAGGTTAATTGCTGTGGAAAGCTGTGGAAAATCGCGGGGCATGATTTTCGGAAAAAGCGTCGCTACCGGGTGGGCCACCCGCCTCCTTTCCCATTTCATGTTTAGGCCCCGGGGCTAGCCGGGGCTTTTCTGATCTTTGGTCGCAGCGTATTGCTTTAGCATCTTTTCCCTACGTATCTTCGGGTTATAGAGTAACCCTTTTATCTTTGCTCCAACCCCATCAGGGATGCGTGGTCGCTGTTTCCATTCTTCTCGTAGGGCCTTCACATCTTGGGCGGACATGAGCAGTGCCGTTGTTGCGCTGTGCTCACCCTCCAATACTGCGACTAGAGTAGCTTCTCCCACGCCGTCCGCACTCTCCTCCGCGATGAACTTCGCCACCAACAATCGATAGAGGGATTCTTCAAATGATTGCACGTGCCTATATCCGACTAGCGCCAATCCCATAATGGCTGCCCATGCCCCGCTGCCAATTGCAGCAAACCCTTCAATGTCGCAAAACTGGATTTTCCCGTATTCAGTAATCACGAAAACATGAGGTTTCCCCTCCTTGTCGAAGCCAAAGAAAAGCAAATGCCAATCCTCTTCCATCCTTTCGATTTCCTTTGTTATCGCGCCATAAAGATCTACGTCGGTTTTCTTTAAGTCCACGTACTCTTGGTACGTGGAAATGTCGTATTTCGAGAGAATGTCGGTTTCTATGATCTTCTTCCGCTCTTCTCTGTAGACGCGACTACACAATCTGGCAAATTGACGAAGCGTGTTTCGCTTTGATTTCCGCGCGGTGACCTGGACGGCGTCGACCAGTGGAACCAAAGTAGAATTATCACCCGCGAACATAACTGACCAATTCGCATGGACCATTGTCACCTTCAGTGCCATTCCGTCAGCCGAAAAGTGTCCGCCGAAGAATGTGACCTTCTGGTCGCATACCACGATTATTCGATTCTTCCCATCACGGCTACTAATCCCAGCAGTGCACAGGGTCACAGATCTCCTCTTGGCGGGAAGCCGTCTGTACTTCGGCAAGAATGGCTTCCACTTTTGTGAAGTATATAATCTTGCGTGAAAGACTGTGGAAAACCGGCGTTCCCTGCGCCCTCGTTTCCCCACCCTTGCAAAGGACGCAAGGATGGGGCACCCCTCGGTGGGAACGATCTACGGAAGAATCAAGGCTGGGCCGCCCGCCTTAGGAATCGCCTACTTCTCCTCTATCGCTTCCTTCAGCTCCCGCTCGCGGAATTTCTGCACTTCGTCCGCCATGGCGTACTTCAGCTCCTCGATCCCCTTGCCCGTCACGGCGGAGATCTCGTAGAGCTTCAGCTTATGTTTCTTGCAATAGCGCTTGAGCGCGGCCAGCTTGTCTTTGTTGACGGCATCGATCTTCGACGCGGCCATGATCATCGGCTTGTCTTGGAGATGTGCCCCGAAGCTCCACAGCTCGGCCAGGATCACTTCGACGTCCTTGGCCACATCGGGCCGGCCGCTGGAATCGGAGACGTCGACCAGATGCACCAGCAGCCGCGTGCGCTCGATGTGCCGCAGGAACTGCGTGCCCAGTCCGGCGCCGGTGTGCGCGCCCTCGATCAATCCAGGAATGTCGGCCACCACAAAACTGACTTCACTCTTGGCGTCGCCCACCGCAACCACACCCAGGTTGGGCTCGAGCGTGGTGAACGGATAGTCCGCAATCTTGGGCCGCGCCGCCGAGATGCGCGAGATCAGCGTCGACTTGCCCACGTTCGGATATCCCACGAGCCCCACGTCGGCCAGCAGCTTCAGTTCGAGGCGGTAGACATGCTCCTCGCCCGGACGTCCCTCTTCATGCTCGCGCGGGGCTTGATGTACCGAGGTTGCAAAGCGCGCGTTGCCGCGTCCACCGCGCCCGCCGCGGGCGACGACGAAGCTCTGATCGTGCTGCGTAAACTCGAAAAGCTTGTCGCCGGTTTCGTCGTCGAACACAATCGTTCCTACCGGAACTTTCAGAATGATGCCCTCGCCGTCGCGTCCCGTCTTGTTCGAACCTTCGCCGTGACGTCCGCGCTGCGCGGTGTGCTCGGGATTGAAACGGAAGTGCACCAGCGTGTTGTGGCGCTCGCTGGACTCCATGACGATGTCGCCGCCCTTGCCGCCGTCGCCGCCCGAAGGTCCGCCGCGCGGGACGAACTTCTCCCGCCGGAACGCCATGCAGCCGTTGCCGCCGTCGCCGGCCTTGACCTTGATTTTCGCCTCATCAATAAACATGCTGTGGTTGCTCGTACCTTCGTGGACCTTAGTGTCCTTCGTGGTGATCGCGTTTTGGATTTACCACGAAGGACACGAAGGATCACGAACGGAAACTTCAAAAACCAAAAAGCCTCGTCCCGAAGGCGAGGCTGTGTGGCGCGGACCTGTCCTGAGCGAAGCCGGAGCAGTTGCCGCCCCGCGAACGTCCCGACGTCGACTACTCGACTTCGACGGGCTCGACCATCACGAACTTGCCCATCGAGCCCTTGTTCAGGAACTTGATGCGTCCGGTGATCTTGGCGAAGAGGGTGTCGTCTTTGCCGCGGCCGACGTTCAGGCCCGGCTTCACGCGGGTGCCGCGCTGCCGAACAATGATGGTGCCGCCGGGGACGAGCTGCCCGCCGAATGCTTTGAATCCAAGCCGCTGCGCGTTTGAATCGCGGCCGTTTCGTGAAGTGCCTTGCCCTTTTTTATGTGCCATAAGACTGTTCTCAGTTCTCGGGTGTCAGTTCTCAGCTAAAACCTGGACGGACGAATGCGTCCGTCCCTATGTGATGTTACTTCTTCTTCGCCGGCGACTTCTTGGCCGCCTTCTTCGGTGCTGCCTTTTTCTTGGCCGAACTCTTCTTCGCGGGCGCGTGCGCTTCGTGCACTTCCTCAGCCGGCTTCACCTTCTTCGGCTTCGCTACCTTCTTGGGCAGCTCGGGAGCCTTGAAGCTCTGTCCGCCGAAAGCGATCTCAGAGATGCGCACCGCAGTGTAAGCCTGCCGGTGTCCGCGCAGCTTCTTGTACTGCTTCTTGCGTTTGTAATGGAACACCAGGATCTTCGCGCCGCGGCCTTCTTCTACGACCTGACCAACCACGCGAGCATCCGACTGTTGGCCGATCTGGCCCTCTTCGCCGGAAACCGCCAGGACGGGGAACTCCACCACACCGTCAGTGCCGGTGCCGACTTTTTCCACTCGAATCACGTCTCCGGGCGCCACCCGGTACTGCTTTCCACCGGCGCGGATAACCGCGTACATACGCCTGCCTCCAAGAATGTCGTTGCCAATTCAGCCCGTAAATGGACTTGTAACGGATGTCTTAAATCGGAAACCCAACGGAACCCCAGGGGCGCACACCGGCGCAACCAAGGGGCCTGCTGATTTCCTGTGCTTGCTGTTTTTCGGTCCCGGCGCTTCAGCAGCCGAGACAGGCGTCCCCAGAACGGGTCGGCCAGTACAGGCAAACTTCACTATTCTAACGTGCGCTGTTGAAATCGGTCAAACCGAATCGGGCGTGGGTAGCGATTAAGGTTGAAGGGTCAAGGCATTACGATGTGTTTTATTTCGTTACTTATATCAAGGTGCGATGGGCCAAAAATGAGTTCGGGAGGATTGGGTTGGAGGTCGGTAGGCTCTGTCACTTGCCGATTGATGACGGTCGGGTCAGTGATCGACTCAAACTTATCGCCAGCGGAATCCTGGGCCGTAAACTTCCACTGAATCATGGTACCTTCGACACCGCCAAAGTCTTCAGGCAGCCTGAAGAAAACCCACCCACGGACGGGCACGCCTGGAGCAATCTGCTTCCCCATTAAGAGTTGATCGAGGCCGCTTTTGGTGAAGTCAAGTAGTCCCGCATCTCTGAGCCCCGCCGGAATGCCGTACACCCAGTATATTTCTTGAGCGTACGTAGGAACCGCTTTCAGCATTTTCCATCGCCCATCATTTTCTCTGACTTCAACCCCGATCGAGTCAAGCGTTATAGGTGTGCTTCGGATGTTCGTCACGACGGCGTATAGCGAGATTGGAATCGCTGCAAGGGTATCTGGGGGGCGCCTTAGCCAAAACAAGGAACTCGTCGCATCGCGCGGCACAATCGATATTTGCACCTTGAACCGCACCGCATTCAGACTTAGTGCCTCTCTGTCGTTCTCGTGCCGAATAACCAAGAATGCTATAACGCACAATGCCAAGGTCCCCACAGAAGCAAACGTTATCGCGGTCGCCTTGACGCCAGTAGAAGTCATTAAGCCAGCTACGAGAGCAATTGAGCTAAGCACAAAAGCTCGCACGAAATACTGTACCCACGAATTGGCGAACGCATGACGGAGCGCGACTCTAAATTCCTTTCCCAAATGCTGCTCCTGTATTGCGTCGCCAGCTTTACCTCCTGGAGCCTTAGGGGCATGTTCCTGATGCTATTCCAAAGAGCATAAGCCACTACCTCCGCGAAGCGTCACGGGCATGACTACTTATGTTAGCACCAGGCTATGGTACCTAGATTAAGACCGATTGATTCAACGAGCATCTAGCGTGAGGCTAGGACACTATCGTGAGCGCGACGGCGGTCTCGGTTCGCAATGTCTCCTCGCCTGCCTTTGCGGTTTTCCGCTTGCTGTGCGAGAATTCCGCCCGGATTCCTCGGAGGAAACCTGAATGCTCAAGCGCCTTATTACCGTTTCGCTGTGCCTGCTCGCCGTGACGCTGTCCGGCTTCGCGCAGACGAAGAAGTCCACCATGAAGAAGGCGGCCGCTGGTCCTGTTCCTGACAAGGCTGCGCTGCAGAAAGTATGGGACGGCTGGTCGACCCTCGACCCTGCCAACGTCGCCAAGTACTATGCCACCGGCCCGCATACTTTTTTCGACATCGCCCCGCTCAAGTACAACAGTTGGGATGAGTACGAGAAGGGCGTCAAGGGAGTTCTCGCCGGTTACAAGAGTGCAAAGTTCACCGTGAATGACGATGCGGTCATTCATCCTCAAGGCGACCTGGTGTGGGCCACGGCCACAATCCACGAGGAGATGACCACGAAGGCTGGAAAAGTCGAGATGGGTAATTTCCGGTGGACCGTGATCTGGGAAAACGAGGATGGCAAGTGGTTGGTCGTGCACGAGCATGTGTCCGCGCCGCTGCAATAGAACCGAGCCACGGATTGACACGGATCTTCACGGATCCATACAAGTCTTTAGGTTTCGATCCGCGAAGATCCGTCGAATCCGTGGCCGATTTGTTTCTTCAATACGACTTCCAGAAGAAGTAGACCGTCATGCCTGCGCCTACCAGCACGACAAAGATCCGGATCCATTTCTGCGGCATTTTCAGCGCGTAGTGTGCGCCGAGGTAGCCACCTACAATTCCACCGACGATCATGATGATGCCGTGTTTCCAGTACACGGCGCGGGCGATGACGAACGTCACCACGGCAACACCATTGATCACAAATCCGAGCACGCTCTTCAGCGCGTTCATCGCGTGGATGTCCGTCATGCCCAGTGCGGCAAGCATGGCCAGCATTATGATCCCCATGCCGCCGCCGAAGTAGCCTCCATAGACGGATACGCACAACTGAAACAACGTAGTCCCGGCGAGCGCAGCCGTGGAAGCTTCGTGCTCGATGACTGACTTGCGGCCGCCGGCGATCTTCTTACCGAAGGCGAACAGCAGCGTCGCTCCCAGCGTCAGCCAGGGCAAAACGCGCATGAAGGTTTGGGCCGGCGTCTTCAGCAGCAGGAAAGCACCCGCCAATCCGCCGATCAGACTCGCGGCGAGCAGGGGAATCATCACCCGCCGGGGAACGTCCAGTCGATTGCGGTAGGCGCCGCCACTGGCCGCGGCCGCGGTCCACAGCGCGATCGTGTTGGTAGCATTCGCCGGAATCGGGGGCACGCCCGTGAACAGCAGTGCCGGAAACGCGACAAAGCTGCCGCCGCCCGCGACGGAATTCAGGGCTCCGCCGAGCGCTCCGGCGATGAAGAGAAAGACGATGGTTTCCAGGGTCAAGCAGTTAGGTGTACCAGAAACCGGGGCGGGCCGCCAAGGCGCGAACCCGTCGCCGCCTGAGTGCGAGGGCGGGACGCCCTCGCGACAGCCGGTAGGATGCCGGCGCTACGATTACCTCTGTAATCAAACGTAACCTGCGATTTCTTGCAGAAACATCGGCTCTGCGGCAGGGTTAATAGCAAGTGAGATTGTGGGGGGGGGACTTTCCTATGCAGAAGCGTCTAGTGATCTTCGTTGCTCTCTTAATGTGCAGCACCGTGTGCAGCGTCGCCTGGGGACAAACAACCAGCACTCCATCGAGTGGTGCGCAGTCCGGCAGCCAGCAGTCGATGCCGGGCATGGACATGTCTGGTCACGACATGTCGAACATGCAGATGAAGGCCATGCCCATGGGCGACAAGGAAGCCGACAGCGACACCAGCGCACACGTTATGAAGTCCATGGAAGGGCACATGGACATGGGCCCGCACATGAAGATGACCGCTGTGCATCAGGCCAAAGAAGGCGATGCGAAGCGCGCGCAACAAGTCGCTGAGGAAGCGCGTACGGCTTCAGAGAAATATACGGACTATCACAAAGCCCTGGCCGACGGTTACAAGATTTTCCATCCGGAAGTTCCGCAGAAGATGTACCACTTCACGAATTACGGCTACGCGATGGAAGCGGCTTTCCGTTTCAATCCCGAGCACCCGACGTCGCTGCTCTACGAAAAACACGGTGACGACTACAAGCTGATCGGCGTGATGTATACCGCGCCCAAGCGTTTCACGGAAGAGCAACTCGACGAGCGCATCCCGCTCAGCGTGGCCCAGTGGCACGAGCACGTGAACTTCTGCGCTCCTCCGGCGGACAAGAAGAGAGAAATGCTGGCGGCGCATCCGCAGTTTGGTTTGCGCGGATCGATCACCACGCAGGAAACCTGCGACGCGGCTGGCGGAACATTTCATCCCGTGATCTTCAACTGGATGGTGCACGTGTACCCATTCGAGAAAGATCAGGCGAACATCTGGTCGGTCGAGCGGCAGCACGGCGACGCCGACTGATTTCATTTTTACGTGTAGAGACGTAGCTTCCTACGTCTCTACACGCCTGCAGTGTATTTCCCAGCGCGTCGCTCCTGCTCTACAAAACTTCACAAAACACACGCGGGCTGTTCTCTCTTCTATTGTGAATTCGCAATGAATTCGCGAGGACTCTTTGCTACCGGAACGAAGTGGCAATCGTCCAAGAAAGTGTGACGAGATCACAATCGCAGGGAACTTCGAGAGCATCGAATACGTAACCGCTCAGAGTGGGTAAAGACCGGCGCAGAGGTGACGCTGGTCCGAATTGATTTGATATTTGCGGGGTCTGGGGATTCTCTCACACTCGGTTTGGCGGCCCAGGTGAGAAAACCCCCATCGCGGCAGAACAGGCTTGTGACCTGTTTGCACAACCCCGGCGGCAGCATTTTATGCGATTCGTGGGGAAACACAAGTGTTTTCTCGCGCGGTCGCGAACCGGGCCGCCCCAACCGCTTCCCGACGTGTTTTCGGGAAAGAAAAAAGGAGCAGCTATGAAGTTCGCGACAGTTTCAAAGAGTCTGGTCATGGGGTTGGCTGTGCTGCTGGCCTCCAGCGCGTTTGCAGCTACGAAAGCCAACTTGGCATTGCAGAATCCCACGACGATCAACGGAACGAAGCTTAAAGCAGGCGAATACAGGCTGGAGTGGGACGGCAGCGGTCCTAACGTGGAAGTTAGCATTACGCAAGGCAAGAAAGTAGTAGCGAAAGTTCCGGCGAAGGTAGTGGATTTGAGCACACCGGCGGTGAATAGTGCGGCCGTCGAACTCGGCGACGCGAGCGAGGGGATGCAACCAGGGTCGAGCAAGTAACATCGCCGTGCGCAACATAAAAGGGAGCACTCACGTGCTCCCTTGTTCATTCCTGTACTTGATTCCTAGTTCGGCGACGCCAGCACATCGTCGTAGTAGTTGATCGCCGCCCGCTTGGGCTTCTCCTTCAATCCCTTCAGGGGAATCTTCTGATCGAACGTGGCGTTCCCTGTAAGGTGCGCTCTTCCCACCAGCAACATGCCATTCGGCAATTCCAGGTAGATGGGCACCAGCATCCGGAAGCTGTCATTGACGTTCGACTGCGTCAGCTTGATGCTCATCACCACGTCCCCGTCGGCCCCCGTGTCGAAGGTTGCGTTCATCTGGTAGGACGGTAGCTGGGTCCCATAGACGTACTCGTTGAAGAACCAGTCCATCTTGTGATTGCCCTCCAGGTCCATGTCCTGGGTCATGTGTTTTTCCACGATGGCCTTGAAATCTTCGGTGGTGGCGGCTTTGCCGCGGTAGGTGTTGACGAAATCCTGCATCGTCTCCTTGAAGCGTTGATCACCCGCGCGTCTGTCCTGCATCATCATGCGCAGCATGTGCAGGACGTACGCGCCCTTGGGATAGATCAGCCGGCGAGTCGTGTCGAATCCGGTGCGAGAGTTGCTGGTGCGGTAACCCATGGTCAGCGGTCCAGCGTCGATGGCCCGGAAACCCTGCGCATCGCGCTCCAGCAGGAGTTCGCGTTCGTCGTTCCAGAAGGTGATGAACTTTTTCGGATTCTTCTCGATCAGCGTCAGGTAGAGCGATGCGGACATGTCGGCGAAGCCCTCGCTCATCCACTGATCGCGATAGGAACTGAAGCCGACCGTGTGCCCCCACCACTGGTGCGCCACTTCATGGGGAGTCACAACTTTCCAGTAACCCCGGTCACCCCAGTCCATTCCAAGTTGATGGCGAACGGTGGTATCGAAGTAATAGCAAATGGGAATCCAGACCAGTTCCGGCCACGATTGGCCGAAATTGCACGCGGTCTGTTGCGTGAGCTGCAGATGTTTAAACAAGGAGGGGCCAAAGTAGTCGGTGTAGAGTTGCACCGCGAGCTCGCCTTCGGCAAGGGATTTCTTGTTGAGGCCGGTGGTGCTCATCGTGCCCAGAGCAACCTCCGAGGCATGCGATCCCATGCTCGGCAGGTCGTCTCCACTGGCTGCGTGCTGCAGACCCTGCACCCAGCTGGGTGACTCCTGATTGGCGAACGACTGCACGTCATATTCCGGCTTCTCAAGCTTCCCTTCTTCGACCTTGAATCTACCGAAGCTGAACCCGGCCACAGTTTGTGGCGCTTCGCTCTTCCACACAGTCACGTTCTGCCCACCGTCGTTGTTGTCGCTGACGCGTACACCGGTGGCGGCGATCTGCATTCCTTTGGGGATGCGGAAGGTCATGTCATAGGTGGTGTACTCGCCGAGGCCTCCGCCGGGATTATTCGGATACCAGTTCATGCGGGCGACGGGAAAGTAGTTGCCACCACCTTCGTTGGTAACCGCTTCCTTGCCTTCGTATTCGGTTGTAATCGTGAACTGCTCACCGGCAGCCAGCGCCTTCGGCAGGATCACAGCGAATTGCGCGTCATCGTTTTTGTCTTCCTGAACGAATGACAATGGCTGGCCCTCGGCGGTGGTCACTTTGCGCACCCTAAGAGTCCGAAACAGGTTGAAGGGCACGACCCGCACACCGTTCAGCTGCACGGTGAACGTGGTTGTGGACTTGCCAATCAGGTTGGCGTTCTTCTCGAGCGTAGTCTCGAGTTGCTGATGGTCGATGCGAATGGGCTGTCCGATCGTGCCTCTCTTGTGCTCCCCTGCCATGGGGAATGAAGCCCAGTCGCCATACTTATTCTCGTCGTAGGTCATGAAATCGACCTGATCGTGTCCTTCGTGAGGATCGATCGTGTAAAGCTCCTGCCCGTTGTAGTGCTTGCCGTGGATGAAGGCGACGAACAGGCCGCCAGGTTCGGAGCTGAGCAAGTCCTCCAGAACCCGGGAGTCGAGATTCTCCTTAAGCTTGTGCCGCGTGGTGTGCTGACTGTCTTTCAGGGGCCCAGCGTCGCAGCCGGACGAGACGACGCTGCCTCCTCTCTTAATGTCGTCATAGGTGGCATCGGTGAATCGAAGCACCATCTGGCTGAAGTTCTCACTGAACTCGTTCTCTTTGGTCAGGAGCTTCAGCATGCTCTGTTCCGACGCAGGCGGATTGAGGACGAAAATTCCGTCGCCGGTGAAGACCGCTCCCGTGACCTTGCCCGCCACCGGAGCCACAAAGCAGACCGTGCCGGAGCGCAAGTGGAATGTACCTGCTTCGCGCTTCAATTCAAAATTGCTGACGCTCACGGCTTCGCTGCCTAGCGTCAGGTTGCGGAGAGCCTGGTAGGTCGGGTCGGAGTTTGGTCCCGGCGCGGCGGCGTTTTGCGCGCGGGCGGTGTTACTGACAAGAATTATCGCCAGCAGTGTGAACAGGGCAAGCGCCACAGCCAGAGACACGCGTACGGCTGTGCGCACAGTGCGGATAAGAAACGGCATGAAGCCTCCCGGGGGGAAGGAAAGCGCAATTATCGGCGCTCACGGCGAAAATGCAAGGGCTGGGATCACAACCGGCAAGGGCGCCCGACCGTTCAAATTCGGATCTGCAGAGGGTGGTCTACTGACCGGCCACCTTCTCCAACTCGGCGCTGAGATGCACGCTGCTGCCGGCAGTGACCTTCATTTTCCGCTCCCAATCCTGGAAGCCTGCCTTCTTGACGGTGATCGTGTGCTCACCTTCGGGCACTTGCACATCAGAGGGAGTGTTGCCCACGAAGCTGCCATCGAGTTCGATGTCGGCGCCGGAGGGATTCGATTCCATCTGCAGCTTCGCTGATGTGGAAACTGCTACTGCGCCAGCAGTGTCGGCCGCCGCTGACTGCGTCGCAGAAGCAGGCTGGAACTTCGCGAGATCCATCTTGATGTCCCCGCTCACATACGCGGTGACCTCCGTGCCTTTCGGAATGCTGATGTCTTTGCCGTGCATGAAGAGAAAGAAAGGCGCAGCCGGAAAAAAGACGATGCTCGTGGCCACCATGCCGCCAACCATCGCTCCGGTGTGGCCGCCGCCATTCATGTCTTTGACAGCCCGCAGAGGCGCTCTGTCGCTGTCCACCAGCTTGACGTAGTCGATGTTGATATCCAGCTTTCCGCCGCGCGCCATCCTGCGTTTCGCTTGGGCGTCGGTGACGGTGGCGAATGCGAGCGAACCTCTGGCAATGACGAGGGTGCCGTTAACGGTGATGTCGTCGATCACGTCAAAATCGACGGTATCTCCCGTGTGAGCGTCGGCCGAGGAGATGGTCCGGTTGAGCCGGATCCTCACCGGCGTTCCGTCTTCGAGCACGAATCCTTTCGCCGAAGTGAAGTTTGTCGGTGTTGCTGCCTGTTCCGCAGCTGGTGGTTGAGCGGTCGGAGCGGTAGAACTTTGCGCCGCCTTGTCTTGACCAACGGCGGTGAGAGGAATCAACATCAGCCAGAGTGACAAGCGTAGAAGTGTCTTCACGAGGAGTCTCCCGTACGGAATCAGTTATGGGATGAGCCAAAGAACTGATAATTGTGCAGTTACGATTGTGATCCAGCAGTGATTGGGCGCACAAGACCAAGGGAGCGCTTTCGCGCTCCCTCGTAACTGAGGACTGAGAGTTACTTTAGTACTTCGGAATCTTCGGATCCACGCGGTCGGACCAGGCAGTAATTCCTCCCGCCAGGTTGTGCACTTTCCTGAACCCGGCTTGCTGCAGGAAGGCGACAGCTTTGGCGCTGCGTCCGCCCATTTTGCAGTGGACGACGATCTCGCGGCTCGAATCCAGTTCGTTGACGCGCTTGGGCAGATCGTTCAGCGGGATCAGATATCCGCCGATGTTGCAGATCTGATATTCGTGGGGCTCGCGCACGTCGAGCACGAAGAGGTCGTCTTTGGCGTCGAGACGACGCTTCAGATCTTCGACTTGAATCTCAGGAACTCCGCTGCTCACAGGTTTTTCCTCCCCACGAATGCCACAAAACTCGTTGTAGTCTATCAGCTTCGTGACCGTGGGATGAGTGCCGCACACCGGGCAATCCGGATTCTTGCGCAGCTTGAGTTCGCGGAACTTCATGCCGAGCGCGTCGATCAGCAGGAGGCGCCCGATCAGCGGATCGCCGATGCCGAGAATCAGCTTGATCACTTCGGTAGCCTGCATTACGCCGACGAGTCCGGGAAGAATGCCGAGCACGCCGCCCTCGGCGCAGGAAGGAACCAGCCCCGGCGGTGGCGGCTCAGGATACAGGCAGCGATAGCATGGGCCATCTTTCGTGGCAAAGACGCTGGCCTGGCCTTCAAAGCGGAAGATCGATCCGTAGACGTTGGGCTTGCCGGTGAGCACGCAGGCGTCGTTCACGAGATAGCGCGTGGGAAAGTTGTCAGTGCCGTCGGCGATGATGTCGAAGTCGCGAAACAATTCCATCGCGTTGGCGCTGGTCAGGCGCGTGTCGAAGGTCTTCAGGTTCAGGAAGGGATTGATGCCTTTCAGCTTGTCGGCGGCGGAGTCGAGCTTTTTGCGCCCGACGTCGGCGGTCGAGTGAATGATCTGCCGCTGCAGGTTGGTGTAGTCCACCACATCGAAGTCGACGAGGCCCAGCGTGCCAACGCCCGCGGCCGCCAGATACAGAGCCAGCGGCGATCCCAAGCCGCCCGTGCCGATGCAGAGCACCCGCGCCGCTTTCAGCTTTTGCTGCCCTTCCATGCCGACCTCGGGCATGATCAGATGGCGCGAGTAGCGCAGGATTTCGTCTTTGTTGAGCGTTATGGGAAGTTCGGTGGTGGTGGCCATAAAATCCTCAGTTAGCGTTTCCTTCGTGTACCTTCGTGTCCTTGGTGGTTAAGGCTTTTGGTTGTCGAAATCCAAAAAAAGTTCGCTGGAATGGAATCGACGACCGCGCGATGCGGGCTAACAACAGGAAGGGCAACAGCAACAACAGCGCATTGTAGCGACAGGATTCAAATCAGAAATACCCGGTCAGGCAGCGCCTCCGGCGATGGAAGGCACAATGGAAATGTTATCACCTTCCTTCAGCGCGGTCGCTTCTTTCTGCATGTAGCGGATGTCTTCGTCGTTGACGTAAAGGTTGACGAAGGCCCGCAGTTTGCCGTCTTCGGTATAAAGGTGCTTCTTGAGATCCGGGTGCTGTGCCACCAGCGCGGTCATGGCTTCGCCGACCGTGGTGCCCTGCACTTCTACTGAGGCTTGCTTGCCCACATATTGCCGCAAAGGCGTAGGAATGTGAATTTTGCTCATAGATGTACTGTAAGAGATGCGGCGGAGGGAGGGCAAGATTCAGGAACGGGATCTTGGGTGTTGCGTCTTCGCTCCCAGTCTCGAGCCTATCGGCGGGGCCGTTCCCAACACCTTAACAACCGCGACCCAAGACCTGATCCAGACAAGCCACTTATCCACTAGACCGCTGCGCCCTAGAATCTCTCAGGGAGAATTCCGATGACGATTTTCGATCCAGCTCGCGGCAGAATTATTGACGGTGGCGGGGGCAGCAGCGGCGCGCTTCTTCGCCTGATCGGCCTGGGAGTCGGCGCATTCCTGCTTGTGATCCTACTTTTCAGTTCCATTACTCGGGTTGGCACCGGGCATGTGGGAGTGCTCACGCTTTTCGGCAAGGTGCAATCCGGCGAGATACTGGGCGAAGGAATTCACCTCATCAACCCGCTGAAAACCAATAACGAGCTTTCGGTGCAGACGCAGACGCTCAAGGAATCGGCCAGCGTCCCGTCGAGCGAAGGCCTGATGATGAGCCTCGACACTTCACTCATCTATCACCTGAATCCCGAGCGTGCTGCGGAAGTGTTCCAGAAGATTGGCTCTGATTACGAGAACGTCGTGGTCGAGCCGACGCTGCGGTCTGCGATCCGCGAGGCTACCGCTTCGCACACCGCGAATGCCCTGTACACCGGCGAGCGCGAAATGGTCGCTAAGCAAATCCTCGACCAGATCACCACGGAACTCAACCAACGCGGCATCACCGTGGAGAACGTGCTGCTGCGCGACATTCAGCTGCCGACAACACTCAAGGCCGCCATCGAAGCCAAGCAGCAGGCCGAGCAGGAGTCTCTGGCCATGAACTTCCGGCTGCAAAAAGAAACGCAGGAAGCGCAGCGCAAGCGCATCGAAGCCGCTGGAGTCCGCGACTTCCAGCAGATCGTTGCGCAGGGCATTACGCCGTCGTTGCTGGAATGGAAGGGAATCGAGGCCACCGAGAACCTGGCTAAGAGCCCGAACTCCAAGGTGGTCGTAATCGGCAACAACAAGAACGGTCTGCCGCTGATCTTAGGCCAGTAATTTATGTTGAGACAGCCGCCATCGGCTGTCCGTCGCCCGGAGGGCGACTTGCGGGTTGCCGCTGCTAACATGGAAACTTGTCACATCTGCTCGACATCCGGAACTTGAACATCGAATTCCCCGTCCGCGGGGAATTTCCCTCCGCCGCCCTGCGGGCAGCGGGACAGCCCCTTCGGCTTCGCTCAGGGCAGGCTAAGGCGGCTGTCCCCACACAAACTCTTACCGCCGTGCGTGATTTGAGCTTCTCGCTCGCGCCGGGTGAAGTTCTGGGGCTGGTCGGCGAGTCTGGGTCGGGCAAGTCGATTACGTCTTTGGCCATCATGCGGCTGCTTCCGCCGCAGGCTCGGGTCTCTGGCGAAATACTGTTCGCACAGAACGGAGCCGGCCCACAGAATCTTCGCGCACTCGAGGACGATAAGATGCGCCAATTGCGCGGCTCTCGGATCGCCATGATCTTTCAGGAGCCGATGACCGCGCTCAATCCGGTGATGCGCGTGGGAAATCAGATCGCGGAGGCCGTCGTCGCGCATAATGCGGTTTCAAAACGCGACGCCTGGCAGCGGGCCGTCGACGCCATGAACGACGTCGCCATTCCCGACGCCGCGCGCCGCGCCCGCGATTATCCTCACCAGCTATCCGGCGGGATGCGCCAGCGCATCATGATCGCCATGGCCATCGTCAATCGCCCGCAGTTGCTGATCGCCGACGAGCCGACGACCGCGCTCGACGTCACCATTCAGGCGCAGATTCTGGATCTGCTTGCCGAACTGCGCGCCAAGTTCGGACTGGCCATGCTTTTCATTTCCCACGACCTGGCGGTGGTGTCGAGGGTCGCGGATCGCGTCGCCGTGATGTACTCGGGCAGCCTGGTGGAACTCGGCGCCAAGGGGGATATTTTCCAGGCTCCGGCACATCCTTACACGCGGGGATTGCTACATGCGGTGCCTGATCTAAAGACTGATCGCGCGCGCCCGCTGCAGACGATTGAGGGCACGGTCCCGGCGCTGCACGCCATGCCTCCGGGCTGCAGCTTCGAGCCGCGCTGCGAATTCCGCATTCCCCAATGCGCGCGCGAATTGCCGCCGCTGGTCGAGGTCGCGGCGGGCCACTGGGCTCGTTGCCCGGTGGTGAATTCACCCGGCTAACTGAGGATAGTCGCAAGCCTTCGACGGGCGATGTGCGTGGCGCCGGGGCCACGCCCAGGCTTGGACGGCCGAGGCGGCAATCCCCACATCTGCTTGATGCTCCATATTTCTTCCATCCAGTCTATAATCGGCAGTTTGTCCGGTGATTCGTGCGCATACTGCTGCTAAGCGACATCCACGCCAATCTCGAAGCCCTCGACGCTGTGCTGGCCGTCGCGCCACCCTTTGACTCGGTGGTGAACCTGGGGGACGTTGTGGGCTACGGCGCCAGCCCGAACGATGTGGCCGAGCGATCCCGTAGGTTGGGAACTGTCTTCGTGCGTGGCAATCATGACAAGGCCGCGACCGGCGTGATGGACCTCGATGATTTCAATCCCATGGCTGCTGCCGCCGCCATGTGGACGCGCAACGAACTGACGCCGGAGAATCTCGAGTGGCTGCGCAACCTGCCGCACGGGCCGGTTCCCTTGCCGGATTTCCCTGAGGTGCAGTTGGTCCACGGCTCTCCGAACGATGAGGATGAGTACGTGGTTTCACTGGGAGATGCGCTGGCACCGTTGATCACCCTTACCATTCCTTTGACATTCTTCGGGCACACGCATTTGCAGGGCGGATTTTTTGCGAATGGCTCTTCGGCCGACGGGTTCCGTCCGGAATACCGCACGGTGGGGCAGGCGGAATCGGTGCCGCTGCAGCTGAAGTCCAATGCGCGCTATATGATCAATCCCGGGTCGGTTGGGCAGCCACGTGACGGCGACTGGCGCGCGGCGTTTGCGCTGTTCGATACGGACGCGCAGGTCGTCCACTTCCATCGCACGCCCTACAATCTGAAAGAAGCGCAGGACCGCATCTTCGCCGCGAAGCTTCCTCCGCGGCTGGCAACGCGGCTGGCGGCGGGACGCTGAACCGATAACGGCCGCCGTTGTAAACTCAAGCCATGCCTTCATACCCTTCCCGTAGCGCTGGAAGCAAGCCGCTCTTCGAATCCCGCGAGAATCCTCCAGAACATTATCTGATCGCTCATAGTGATGGCGGCGCGCGGGGAAATCCTGGGCCCGCCGGGTACGGCGTGGTGATCAAGGATAAAACGGGACGCAAGGTCGCGGCCCTAAGCGAGTATCTCGGACACCAGACCAATAACTTCGCCGAATATCAGGGACTGATCGCCGCCCTCGAGTATGCGATCAAGCACGGACCCAAGGCGCTCAAGCTGATCAGCGATTCGGAGTTGCTGGTGCGGCAGATCAAGGGCATCTACAAGGTGAAGAATGCGGTCCTGCAGGATCTGCACGGGCGTGCCAAAGAATTGATCGCGCAGATGGACTGGTTCTCGGTCGGACACGCGTTCCGCGAGCAGAATCAAGAGGCTGACCAGCTGGCCAACGAAGCCATGGACAAAGGCATGGGAAGAATCAGTGCACGTGTGGGCGCGGGCGACTCGCCCACTCGGGTTTCGAACCAGCCACCGGCTCAGCAGGAGTTCGAAGGTGTGGTCCGCAACGGCAAAGTGGAACTGACGAGTGGTAGCCTCCCTGACGGAACACGAGTGCAGCTGCGTGTGAAGAAATGAGGAAAGCCCCAGAGGCTAAAGCCCAGACAGCGAGAGGCTGTATCGCGGCGCTGAAAGCGCTGCGCCACCCAAAACCGACCATTTGAAGAGCGTTCATCAGGGCAGCGGTTAGCAAGAGTCATCCCGCCATTCACTCTGCCGCCGACGTGTGGTCGTGGATGATCTTCCATCCGTCGGGAAATTTGCGGAAGACCAGGGTGAATAAGCCGTGGGGAGTTTTGCCGTCTGACATGGTCAGGTGCCATGCGCCGCGGACGAAGGCCGCTTCCGGTCCCAGTATCTCGATACGCAGCGCGGAGAACTCCAGGGTTCCCATTTCATGGCCCGGACTCGCATACGTAGCTTTGTAGCGGTCGAGGGTGGCCTGCCAGCCGCTGGTCTGCTTGGCACCGGAGAAGAAAGTCAGGTCCGGGGAGTTCCAGTATCCCGCCATGAAGGCGTCGAGGTTGTGGTGGTTCCAGGCGTCCTGCTGGGTGTGGAGGACTTGCTCGACGGCGACCTTGGGATCGTTCGCGCCGGCGTTCTTCTGGGATGTTTGCGCGGCCGCGAGGGCGGCGACTAAGACAAAAGCTATTGGCAAGGCGTTGAGAGCGTGCTTATGCATTAGGGTCCTCCGAAATTTTGTTAGCACTGCGCAAACAAAAGCGGCGGCATTCAGTTTTACCACTACGTGCGCGGGCGGGACGCCCCCGCGACAGCCGGCGGGTCGCCGGCGCTACTTTTATTCGCATTCAGTGCGATTCTTCTGCGGCTGGGGCGGCGTCTGGGGTATCTACTTTTTGTGCTACGGCGTGCAGCATTGCGGGCGGCGGTTGAAAATCTCCGGGATCTTTTCCGGCCATCGCTATCGTCATGAAGTTCATCCAGATCGGGAGAGCCGCGTGTGCGCCCGTTTCTTTCGCGCCTAACGATCGCTTCTCGTCGTAGCCGACCCAGACTCCGCAGGTCATGGTCGGCGAGAATCCCATAAACCAGGCATCGGTGAAATCGTTGGTGGTGCCGGTCTTGCCCGCCACCGGAAACGGCAGCTTCGCGGCGGCTACTCCGGTACCGTGCAGCACGACTTCGCGCAGCATCGAGGTCATGATGCGGGCGGTGCGCTCGCTGATTACGTCTTTCACGTCGGGGAAATCTTCTTCCAGCACGCGGCCTTCGTAGTCGGTGACGCGCGTGATGTAGCGGGGGATCACGCGGACGCCGTCGTTGGGAAAGACGCTGTACGCCGATGTCTGCTCCATCAATGTGATTTCCGCCGCTCCCAGCGCCACGGGCAGGTAGGGCGGCAGTTTCGCGGTGATCCCGAAGCGTCCGGCGTAGTCGATCACGCTCTTGATGCCGACTTTGTTCGCGAGTTTCAGCGCCGGAATGTTGCGCGACTGGGCCAGCGCACGGCGGAGGGTAATGATGCCTTCGAATTTCTCGTCGTAGTTGTGGGGAGAGTACGGACCGGATGGAGTCTCGAAGCTGACGGGCTCATCGAGAATCGTATCGTCGGGACTGGCGCCACCATCGATGACCGTCGTGTAGACATAGGGCTTGAACGACGATCCCACCTGGCGCATGGCTTGCGTGGCGCGGTCAAACTTCGACTCGTTGAAATCGCGGCCTCCGACCATGGCTTTGATCCCGCCGGTGGTGTTGTCGATGGCCAGCAGAGCGCCTTGGGCTCCGGAATCCTGCTCGAGGCTTACGTGCGCCGCGCCGTTGGCGCCGAGCGATTGAATCTTGACGTAGCAGATGTCGCCAGTCTTGAGAATGTCTGCCAGTTTCTGCTGAGTCCAGGCAACCTCGGGCTGTCCGACAGCCGCGGTGTAGCGCCCAAACTTCAACGTTGCGATGCCGGTGCCCGCAAAGGTGACCAGCGCGTGGACGTACCCGTTGACCTCGGGCTCGTCGTCCCAGTCAGGATGAGAATACTTGTCGAGAACCGCACCTTCGGCAACGACGTTCTCGAGATGGCCCTTCCACCCGTGGCGGCGCTCATACGCAGCCAGGCCATCGAGCACCGCCTGGTTCGCGGCGTTCTGCAGATCCACATCGAGCGTGGTGTAGACCTTCAATCCGCCCTCGTGGACCTGATCGGCGCCGTACTTGTTTTCCAGGTAGCGGCGAATCTCCTCCACAAAATATGGCGCCAGCGAATTCGGATCGTGGGCCAGACGCAGCACAAGGGGGGCGGATCGGGCGTCGGCGGCCTGTGCTGCGGTAATCTTGCCGTCTTCCAGCATGGAATTGATGACCAGATTCCGCCGCTTTTGCGCTCGGTCCGGATGGTTAATCGGCGAGTAGAGGCTCGGGCCCTTGGGCAATCCCGCGAGCAGAGCCGATTCTTCGAGGGTCAACTGCTTCGCCGGCTTGCTGAAGTAGAACTCCGACGCGGCCTCGAAGCCGAACACTCCGTGACCGAGTGCGATCTGATTCGCATACAGGGTGAAGATCTGCGGCTTGGTGAAGCGGCGCTCGATCTGGATGGCGAGCATCGTTTCCTGCACCTTGCGATGAAATGCCCGGTCGGGGGACAGGAAAAGATTGCGTGCGAGTTGCATGGTGAGCGTCGACGCTCCCTGCACCCGACCGCCCGACTCGACGTCGCGATACGCAGCGCCCACGATGCGCCAGAAGTTAATTCCAGAATGTTTGTAGAAGTCTTTGTCTTCGATGGAGACCAGCGCATCGCGCAGTACGGGAGGGAAATCGTCGTAGCCGACGACTACGCGGCGTTGCAGCGCGAACGATCCGATGACGCGTCCGTGATCGTCGTAGAGTTCGGTGATGGAACTGGGCCGGTAAGCCTCCAGGGCGTCGACCTGCGGAAGGTCGGTGGTGTAGACGAGCAGCAACCCGGCGGTCGCTCCCACCAGCACGGCAACGAGCACGAGCAGGCCGAACAGCACGCGTCCGACCAGCCTGCGTCCGCCGATTTCTACTGGGGGAAGATGTTCGTAGAGAGACTTCATCAGGGGATGAGGTCAGGATAGCATTTTTGCCGAGTGTGCCCTGGCACGAGAACCATGAACGACAAAGCCCACGAAATGAACGGCAGTCGGGCGGGCAAAGAAATGCGGGGGCGAGTCGCCCCCGCGACAGCCGGCGGGACGCCGGCGCTACTCGTTGAGACTAGCTGGCCCGGCTCTTCAGTACTTCCACGGCCTTCTTCAGCTGATCATCGACCGTGTCCTTGGGCTTAGCTTCCTGATCGGGGGTGGCGGCACTATCTTCGTCATCCGGACCGACGGAATCGTCGGCCGCGTCGGCCACCAGAACGTTGGGCGTAATCGCCACGTCTTGAATGGCTTTGCCGCTGGGCGAGTAATATTTCGCAACCGAGAGGATCAACGCGCCGCCATCGGGCAGGTCAATCGTCTTCTGCACGGAGCCGTCGCCGAAAGTCTTGTCGCCGACAACGTCGCCCCGGGCATTCTCAAGAAGAGCAGCGGCCACAATCTCAGCCGCGCCCGAAGTTCCACGGTTCACGAGAACCGCGATGGGCAGAGTCGTGATCGCTTTCGCCGGATCGGCATTGAATGCCTCGCGCGGAAACTTCTGCCCTTGCAGGTAAGTGATCGTGCCGTGATTGAGGAACAGGTTCGCGGTCGCGACGCCTTCACTCTCGTCGCCCTCGGCGCAATTGCGGAGGTCGAGCAGAACCTTCTTCGCGCCGGACTTCTCCAGCGACTTGATCTTCGCGGCGATCTCTTGCGTCTTGCCCTTGGTGAGGGCTTCGACTTTCACGTAGCCGATGCCATCGTCCATCATCTTGTCGGCAACGGCGGGAATGGTCACCACGTCGCGCGTGATGACAACCTTCTGTGGCTCTGCTTTGCGGGCGCGGACTACGGCCACGTTCAGCGTGGATCCCGGCGCTCCGGCCAGCAGGTTGCGAATTTCTGGCAACGACATTTCGCGCGTGCTCAGGCCTTCAATCGATTCGAAGATGTCGGTCTGCTCAATGCCTGCCTTCTCGGCGGGCGATCCCGGCAACACGGCGACCACCGCAGCATAGCCAAAGCGCTTCGATACCACCGCGCCAATTCCACCCTTGGATTCTGCCTTGCGAGTCTTGAACGCTTTGTAAGCGTCGGCCGACATGTAGCTGGAGTTGGAGTCGAGCGACTCCAGCAGTCCGTGCAGCGCGCCGTCGGTCACCTTGGGAATGTTCGGCTCTTCGACGTACTCACTGCGCACGCGCGAGAGCACTTCACTGTAGACCTGCAGTTGACGGTAAGAGCCGTCGTTCGAGGAGGCATGCACGCCTCCCATCGAACCCACCACGACGAACAGTAATACGGCAAAGGAGGTGACGAGAATCGCTGCTTTGGTTTTCATGGACATCTGTTTTTGGTCTTCTTCTGGAAGGAACTGCTTCCTGAGAAACTCTGACTATTATATCTCTCTAGATGCGGATTTCGATCCCCAGGGTGCTTGCTTTTGTGCCCCATCGGTAACGAAGGGAATCGAGGTCCGCCGTCATTTTAATAATAGACGGCCGAACCCACTTTCTGTCATTCGGCAAGGAGATCGCGCGGAGTCGCTTCCCTGCGGTCTTCAACAAAACAAACAACTTATTTCATGATGCTGGTTTGAAGCTGATGGTTAGCAGCGTCTGCACCGACACCGGGCGCCCGTTCATGACGTAGGGCTTGAATTTCCAGATCTTGACGCCGTCGATTGCGGATCGCGCGAAGGCCAGCGATCCCTGCATGAATTTGGCATCCTGCACCGTGCCGTCGCGACCAATCAAGACCTGCAGGACTACCGTTCCCGGCTGCGCTTTGGGGTTGGCGGGATAGGCGATCTCTGGCTGTTCCAACAGTAGCGCTCGCTCGTTGAATTCGGGCACGCTGACCGGCTCAATCGACTGCATGGCGGATTCTGGCGATTTGTTCCCGCCGGCATCAGGAGTCATGGAGGCCATGTGGGACTTCAGACTCGACGGAACGTTGGCCGGAGTCGACGCGGTGTGCTGTTCCTGATTCCTCGGAGGCGCGGGTCGCGGCGTGGAAACAACCGGCGGCGGCGCTGCCGTAAATGGATCGGAATGCTGCGGCGCGCTGACGCCAGGAGCCACAGCCGTCGGGGCCGGCGACGGGGAGCTTTCAGCTGGTGCGGTGGAAGGCTGCGTGGACTCAGGAATTGATGGCGGCGCCTGACTCTCGGGAGCCTGAGTTCCGGAAGGTGGCTCCTGATCACTCGGAGTTTCGACAGTTGGGTCTCCCCAGGGCTGAATCGCGTTCCCACCTAAGCTGTTCGGTTTCTTGATGGTTGGATCCACCACGGGCAGCACCTGAATTTGCGAAGGATCGGTGGTGGCGTCCGGGATGGTCTCTGCAACGGGAAGCTTGTACTCATCCCCGGCGCGGCCAAAGTTTTCGTGAGCCACGGGTGCCTGCGTCGGAGTGACCGGCTGCGGGTTCAGCCAGCCGCGGAGTGACTGCCGCTGATGAGTCCAGAATGTACGCAGGTTCGGATGCCAGGGCGCCTGTGGCGCGATTGCGATCGCGCAACTGGCCAGAACCAGCGCGCCAATAATTGCCCCCTTGTGCCGGAAGCGCGGTCGGGACTTTTCGTCGGCTTCGCTGCTTCCTCCTTCGATATAGGCGAAGAGTTCCGCCTCTTTTTTCTGCTCGCGCTTCTGTTCCTGCCTCTGCTCCTGGATGTCAGGCTGGTTTGGCTTCACTTCGGGAGCCGAGCGCGGGGCCTCATTGCTTGAAGTTGCAGCAGGTGCCGGGGAGTAAGGCTGGTCGAAGCCGACCAATTCGGGTTTCCCGGGCGCTGGAGGGGGTGACGCGCGCTCTGCATTCGGGGGCAAGCTGCTCCCCGCGCGCGTCTTCAAATACCACTCCAAGCCGCGAGGCTCGTTTGATGGAGACAAAGGTAGAGGCGGGGGAGTGGAAACCGGGCTCGTCTCGGCCACACTCGCAGATACAGACGCCGCCATTGGCTCCAAATCCCTCAGCGGATCAACGGGCTCGACCGAGGTCGGTGCCAGAGACTCATGCACATCCGAATCGGTCTCGAACTGGCCGCCCGGAGCCGTACCGGCGGAATGCAAGAACTCTCCCGCGCGCAGTGCTTTCTCCTTGGACGGTTCGATGCTGTGCGGGATCGTCGAAACCGAACCGGAGGACGCGCCAGCCGCAGCCGCCTGCGCCGCGTTGGCCGCTGATTCCTGCTTCGAGCGCAACAGATCGCGTGCCGTGGTCAAAGTATCCTTGACCTGGTTGAGCATGATCGGCTTGCGCAAAATCGAGTTCGCGCCCGCCTGCAGAGCCTGCGGAACGCTGGCGTCATCACTTACGATGGCCAGGGTCAGCGGACGTTCGGAGGCCTTGCGCTCGCGGGCTGCCGTGAGAAGCAGTCCGGCTTCCGGCTGCTGATCCCAATCAATGATGACAAGCTGAAAATTCTGATGAGTGACTTTCTCGACCGTGGCCACCGCGTCAGAACAGTGCTCTCCCTCTACATCGAGACCAGCCAGCACCTGAAGGACAGGCGTAGCCGTCCCCGCGTCCGAGGAGAACAAGAGGCAGCGAAGGGCCATGCTCCTTCAGACTAGGGGTAGCCAGTAACGGGGGCAAGATTACCGAGGGGGCCGCATGGCCACCGATCCGTGGCCACAGGTACATGTACTGCTGGGGAGCACGCTTGCTAGAATGCTCGGTCGCCCGCACCCAGGAAACGGCTGTTTGCAGTTCTGGACACGTAACTCTATGCCCTTGCAAGAACATAACTACTGGCTCACCACGACCGAATTCCCTGTTTTGGACACCTCCCGCCGTGTCCCTGAGATCGTCGATGCGGCGGTGATTGGGGCAGGCTTTACCGGGCTATCCGCCGCGCGCACACTCGCCCAGCGCGGAGCGAAAGTTGCGGTGCTCGAATCCGAGACCATCGGCTGGGGCGCGAGTTCGCGCAACGGAGGCATGGTCCTGACCGGGATGAAGCTGGGGGTCAACAAGCTCATCTCGATGTACGGTCGGGAACTCACGCAGCGGATGTATGCCGCCTCTCTTGCCTCCATGGACTGCGTGGAACAGATCGTCCGCGAAGAGAAGATCGACTGCGACTTCTCCCGCTGCGGACATCTCGAAGTCGCCTGCAAACAGAAGCACTTCGACGACTATGCCCGGCAAGCTGAAGTGATTGCCCGGGAGTTCAAGCACACGCTGAGGGTAGTCCCAAAGAACGAGTTGAGTACCGAGATCGGATCGGCCATCTACTTCGGCGGTATGGTCGATGAAGTCAGCGCGGGGTGCAACCCGGCACGCTATGTCGCCGGACTCGCTCGCGCCGCTGTGAAGGCCGGAGCGGAGATATTCGAACACGCGCGGGTGGAAAGCATCGGGCGCGACTCGCGCCAGGGAGAGGCGGGATGGAAGGTGCAAACGTCGCGCGGGCTGCTGTGGGCGCACGAGGTCTTCGTCGGGACCAGCGGGTACACGGGCAAAGCCACGCCATCTCTCCAGAAAAAGCTGATCCCCATTGGCTCGTTCATCATTACCACCGAAATTCTTCCCGAAGCGCTGGCGCGCGAACTCAGCCCGCGCAACCGCATGATCTACGATTCGAAGAACTTTCTGTACTACTACCGACTCACCCCGGAGGGCCGCATGCTGTTCGGCGGTCGCGCGGCGTTCTTCCCTGAGACCGATCAGACCGTCCGCCAGAGCGCCGGGATTCTGCGCCGCGGCATGATCGACGTCTATCCGCAACTCAGCGACGCCAAGATCGACTACGTCTGGGGTGGCACGCTCGATTTCGCGTTCGACATCATGCCCCACGCTGGCCAGATGGACGGGATGTACTACGCCGTGGGGTACGCGGGACACGGAGTTGCCATGGCGACGTATCAGGGACAGAAGATCGCCGAACTGATGGCGGGAGATAAGCCGGAGAATCCGTTCGTCGGAATTCCGTTCCCCGGCGCGCCGCTCGGGATGTACAACGGGAAGCCGTGGTTCTTGCCGTTCGCGGGGGCTTGGTACAAGTTTCTGGATTGGGTAAGCTGAACTATCCCGAGTCCGGTCACTTGAACGGATTCCGAATTGTCAGCTTGGCGCCGATGACTTGCCCGTCCTGCAGATCTTCGGAATAGAGCGTCGTGCAGCCTGCCTCCAAAGCTGCAGTGACTACCAGCGCATCATAGATTTCGTAGCCGTAGTCCTGGGCAATCTTCAGCGCCGCTTCGTGCGTGGAGATGGTGATGGGAACTGGCGACGGGCACAGGATCCGAATCGCGTCCAGCGCTTCGGTCACATCCTTCCAGGGCATGCGCATCTTGCGGCGGGCGACGGAGACGAATTCGTTCAACCCTTGCACGCCAACCACGCCCCCAACCGCTAGGAGCGCCTCCGCGCGCGGGCCGCGGGGATCATTTTGCGCAATGGCATAGATCAAAACGTTGGTGTCGAAAAACTTCTTACCTGGCATTCGTTTCCGCTCGGTCGAACACGAAACCTGGAGGTAATGGCCGCCGCAGTTTCCGCAAGCGGGCCAACGCCCGCTCCCGGCTCCGGTCCCGGCTGACTTCGAAGGCTCGACCATGAGCGACTCGAATCTCGATCTGGTCGCCCTCCTTCAGTTCGAGCGCCTCGACCACCGCCGCGGGCAAGCGAACGGCCAAGCTGTTTCCCCACTTCGCAACCTGCATAACCGCCTCCATGATATACATTAATTATTGTATATCTATTGAGCCCGTTTGCGCAACTTTGATCGAAGCCGGATTCCCCGGTGACCGCGTTGGCCGAATCTGTCTTCCCTTTTCGGCGCAGAAGCAAAGTTCTTGCGCGACCGCACAGGGGCGGTCATAATTTGGGGCAGTCTAGCGCCGAACCAGAACGCTCCCCTTAGATGTTCGCAACCGATCCATCGCCGAGAAACCCCTGTTCGGCGGATCGTCTCGGAGGCCAAGCTCATGCCACGCAATTCACTCTGGGCCCTCGTTTCAATCCTGATTCTGTTCAGCAGCGTGCTCGGGCAGAGTACACCCCCAGTAAACGTCGACCCCGAGGTTGGATTCAGGACTCTCTACAATTTCACTGGCGGTGGCGATGGTTGCTGCATTTACGGTGGTCTCGCTGGTGATCAAACGGGCAATCTGTATGGCGTCGCGTATGCGGGAAACAGCAATACCGGCTACGGCGATCTGTTTAAGCTTACCCGCGGCACGCGAGGATACAGCTTCCAGGTGCTTCAGCCGATGGTGGTAGCTGGCGGAGGATGCATGACCACACCGATCATGGACCGCGCAGGAAATGTTTTCGGAGTTTGCGATGGAGCCGCCGGCGGATACGGGACGCTGTGGGAGTATTCTTACCGGGGAAAATTCTCGATCCTGCACACGTTCAACGGCCTCACCGACGGCTCGGAACCCAAGGACAGCGTGGTTCTGGACAAGTCCGGCAACGTTTACGGGACGACTTATAGTGACGGGCCCGGCGGCAGCGGGACGTTTTGGGAGTATGCTCCGTCGTCAGGCGCCTTCACCGTGTTGCACAGCTTCTCTGACGACAACGACGGGGGGATTCTTCCGGCAGGTCCGGAGATCGATGCCGAGGGCATCGTCTGGGGTACGACTGAGTTCGGTCCGAATTGTTATTACTGCGGCAGCGGCACGGTGTGGAATTACGATCCGGCATCCGGAACGTTCACCACTGTTCTGAACTTCAGCTCGACTATCATCGTCGAGCCCCAGAGCCGGTTGGCGATCGACGACGCCGGAAATCTGTTCGGCACGGCGTTCACTGCGGTCCGCAACAATTGCGGCTTGGTTTACGAATTGCAGAAGAGCAACAATTACTCTCCGGTCGTCCTTTATCAATTCACCGGCACCGGTGGTGACGGATGCGAACCTTTTGGCAGGGTGCAACTGGACGGACAAGGAAATCTATTCGGCGCTACCTACTACGGCGGTTATTACGGCAACGGGACCATTTACGAACTAACGCCGGGCGCGAGCGGCTGGCAGGACACCATCCTGCACACGTTCAACTTGAGCAACGGCAGTGGCCCGCAAGCCGGCCTGATCACCGATGGCGGGGGCAACTGGTTCGGCACAACATCTTCCGGCGGGAGCGCCAAGTGGGGCACGGTATTTGAGATTTCAGGGGTGAAATGAGCTCCACGCTCTGAAATCGTGGGCAGCTATGCGCCCGTGAACAGCCCGGTCGTGACCTACATTGAGTACATAGCGAAGTAATTTGTTTCTCAGCTTGCGGCCTTGAGCTTCGCCAAGGCTTCGACGGCCGTGCCGCAGACGTCTACGGTTTTTCCATTGTCCTTTTCGATGCCGCAGTGATCTCCGAAGTCATCGATCTGAGTGACATGATCAGGATTGATCCGGATCACCGCTCCTGGAGAGCTGCCTCCCGCGATCTTCGGATCAATGTAGACGCGAAACTCAATGAAATTGCTCATGGGCTTACTCCTGCCGCTGAACTCGAACTTAATTTTGGCCCTAGACCAGTCGAATTCCTTCTGACAATCGTATACACCAGTGGCCCCACCACAATCGCAATTGCACCGCCGATCAGGCCAAACCTGTCGCTGCCCAGCAGAGCCACTAACGCCATCACTACGGGCGCGCCCACGACGTAGAGCAATCCCACGCGCCCACCGGGGATCTTGAACGAGCGCTTCAGTTCCGGCTGCGTGCGGCGTAACTTCCAAGCTGAAAGTACCGTGAGCACCGTCGTCGCCGAGCGCAGCCAGATGTACACCGAGATCAACTCAGCCAGGCTCTGCCACGCGAGCAAGCCGTAGATCACCGCCGACACAACAATTGCCAGCCACGGCGTGCCGTAGCGCGAGTGCTTGCGGGTGAGTACCTGTGGAAGGTATCCGTCTTCGGCCATGGCGAAGGGCATGCGCGTCGTGGTCAGGACCGTGCTGTTCAGCAAAGCGACGTTGCCGACCATTGCGGCCAGGGTCATCCACGTGCCCAGCCACGGGCCGCCGATCATGCTGGCAGCATCGGAGAAGAACCCCGTATGCCATTTTTCCCAGTTGCCAGCCGACGCGAGTCCCGCAAATGTTGGCAGAAAGTACGCCGCAATTGAAAGCGGCACGACCAGGGCAAGCGCTCGCGGATAGGACCGCTGTGGGTTCTCGACTTCTTCGGCGACGGTCGAGAGCTGTTCGTACCCTGAGTAGAGCCACAGCCCCAGCGCCAGCCCTACGCCGAAAACCTTGAACGTCGCCTGATGGGGAGGCACCCACGGCAGGAATGGATTGTGGTGCCAGTGCGTCAGAGCGATGACGATCATTGTCGCCACCGGGATGAAGATGAAAATTTCCAAGGCAGTCGCGACCTGGCCCACCATCTCGATGCCGCGTACGTTGATCCAGGTCAGTACGACGATGAGCGCGACCGAGACGAGGTAGTGCTCCCACCACGTCATTTTCGGAAAGTAGTACACGAGATAATCGGTGAACAGGACCGCATAGGCGCCGCCCAGCAGGAATGAGGCCGACCAGTTCCACCACCCGGCGAGGAATCCCCAGAAGTCGCCGAAAGCGGCGCGCGTCCAGCGATAGAAGCCGCCTTCGACCGGCATGGCGGTCGTTAACTCCGCCGAAACCAACGACACGGGGATGCACCAGAAAAACGGGAGGATCAAGAGATAGAGCAGCGTCATCCCCGGGCCCGAGGTGGTGACCATGTCCTCGAGTCCGAAGGGCCCGCCCGTCGTGTAGGAAAACATGACGAAGACTAGATAGAAGAGGCCGGCCTTGCGCAGCGTGGAGGATTTGCCGTTCGTGGTCAATGGAGAATTGATGATTGTTGATTGATGATTGTTGATTGAAAAACCCGCACTCGCTTTTCAATCAACAATCATCAATCATCAATCAATAATCAGGGAATTGGATCGCTACGCCGCCAGCGTCCCGCTCAGCGCGCCTTCCAGTTCCAGCAGCTTTCGCTTCACGTCGAGCCCGCCGCCGTATCCGCAGAGCGTGCCATCGGACGCGATCACGCGGTGGCAGGGAACGACGATCGCCACCGGGTTGCGATTGTTCGCCATTCCGACCGCGCGAAATCCCTGGGGCCTGCCGACGGCGCGTGCAATGTCGCCGTAGGAGCGCGTCTCGCCATAGGGAATCGCCAGCAGGGCGCGCCAGCAGGCGAGTTGAAAGTCCGTGCCGCGAAGGTCGAGAGCGAAGTTGAACTCTCGCCTTTTGCCGGCGAAATATTCCTCTAACTCACGCACATACGGACGCAATGCGCGGGCAGATTCCTCGAAGCGGACGGATTTCGTCTCGGTCCGCAGATCGCGCGGGTTGGGACGAATCGTCTGCTGCCCCGGCAGTCGTGCATCAAACTCCAGCGCTACCAGGCCGCGCTCCGACGCCGCCAGGAATAACGGCCCGACCGGCGATGTAAACATTGTGGAATGAAGTATTTCCATACAAAGCCACCAAGTTTGCAGGGCAACCAACTGCGCCCATTACCATAGCACGGGCATTGAATTGCAAGCGGTCTTTTATTGCGGAACCGGGTTGACAGAATCGCCGTTTTCGACGAGAGTGTGTCTGCAATTGGTGCTTGGGATAATCTAGCGTTGAAAAAAGCCCTTATCGTCTTCGCCGTGATGGCGCTCGTGCTCGTGGTCAGCCTGGTTGTCCGGGCGGCTGGAGACTGGCGCACCGTCGGGCGGACCGAAGCCGGCGATAAAGTCTCCGTCAGTTCGGTGCGCGTCCTCAAGAATAATCAGCGGCTGGCGCTGGTCCGCGTCGAATACAAGGAACCGGCGGAACTTCCGCAGGGTGGACCGTTTGTCGAAATGCGCGCCCGCGTTCGCTTCAATTGCGCCAGTGGCACCGCCGCCCCAACCTCAGAATGGTTCTACTCCCGCGATCACAGTGGACGCTTCGTGGTCAGCAAGAAAGCCACGCACGACGACCAGTTCGGCAAGCCTCCAGAAGGCGGGTTCGTCGACCTCGTGAGCAAGGACGTCTGCAGCCAGAGCAAGTAGCTACCCGAAATCTCTAACCACTAAGGTTCACGAAGGAAGATCCACGCGATCACGGGGTTACTCCTTTAGCGCGAACGCCACGTACACGCCGCCCGACTTGGATTTCGGATCCTTTCCGCCTCCCGCGCCGATCACCACGAACTGCCGTCCATCCACTTCGTACGTTGCTGGAGTCGCGTTTCCCGCGAACGGCAGGGTCGTCTCCCAGAGAAGCGCTCCGGTCGTTTTATCGAAGGCGCGAAACTTCTTGTCGAAGTTGGTCGCGCCGATGAACAGCAGGCCGCCTGCGGTTACAACCGGCCCTCCATAATTTTCGGTGCCCGTGCTTTTCTGGCCCCTCGCGGCGAGATCCGGATACTCGCCCAGCGGAATCTTCCAGACATATTCGCCGGTGTTGAGATTGATGGCGTTCAGCGTTCCCCATGGCGGCGCCACCGCGGGATAGCCTTCTGGATCGAGAAACTTGTGATATCCAGTAAAGTGATATTTCATCGCCGGCGAGGCGGGTCCGGAACTCGCCACTTCCTTGGCGCCATTTTCTCTGGTGCCGCCGTCTTTGCCCCCGCTCATCACATACGAGAGCAGTCCGTACCACTGTTCGCTGTCATTCTCGAGGTTGGCGAAGCCGGGCATGCGGCCCTTGCCGTTCCTGATCGTGGCGGCAACGTCCGCGGCCGACATCCGACCGCGAACGCCCACCAGCGACGGAATCGCCGGAGGCGATCCGGCCATCTTTTCACCGTGGCACACCGCGCACTGACTCAGGTACACCGCCTTCGGGCTGTTTTCGAGCGTGTTCTCGGCGAGCGCGCCGGTCCAGGCCACATCGTTCGCGTTGACGTAGAGAATGCCTGTTTCCGGGTCAGCGGCCGCCCCGCCCCACTCCGCGCCGCCATCGAATCCGGGGAAGATGACCGTGTCTTTCCCCACGCTGAAGGGAACGAACTGTCCTTCGCTGCGAAAGCTGCGGAACTTTTCCAGCGCCCATTGATGCACTTCCGGCGTGCGCTCGCTCAGAAGACTCTCCGTCAGCAACTGGCGCGCAAACGGTGCGGGCTTCGCAGGCAGGCACTGTTGTTGCGCGGCTACTTCTCCCGGGACATCGCTCGCAGGATATTCACGGCACTCGATGGGAAACAGCGGCTTGCCATTCGTCCGGTCAAATAGAAAGACAAATCCCTGCTTGGTCGTCTGCGCGACCGCGTCTACCTTCTTGCCGTCGCGTTCGACGGTGAGAAGCACGGGCGGCGCGGGGAAATCGCGGTCCCAGAGATCGTGCTTCACGCCCTGAAAATGCCAAAGGCGCTCGCCGGTCGCGGCGTTCAACGCGATCAGGCAGTTGGCGAATAAATCGTCGCCGACCCGATCCGCTCCGTAGAAGTCAAACGCCGCCGAGCCAGTCGGGACATAGACAATCCCGCGCTGCGTATCGACCGTCATCCCAGCCCAGTTGTTCGCGGCGCCGCTCGTCTTCCACGCTTCTTTCGGCCAGGTGTCATTGCCAAATTCGCCAGGGTGCGGAATCGTGTGGAACGACCACCGCAATTTCCCGCTGCGCACGTCATAGGCCCGCACGTCGCCCGGAGATGCCGGCAAGGTCTCAGACTCGCGCCCGCCCACGATCATCAGGTCTTTGTAAATCACGGCCGGGCTGGTCATGTAAATCGACTCCGCCGCCGGATCGCGTCCCAAATCCTCGCGCAGATCGATGCGCCCGTCCTTCCCGAAACTTGAAATCGGCCTGCCGGTCGCGGCGTCCAGCGCGTATACGAAGTTCATTACCGCGACCAGCACTCGGTGCTCTTTGTTGTCACTCCAATAAGCCAGGCCCCGATCCGGCTGAGTCCCTTTAATCCCAGAGTCGAACTTCCATAGCAGCTTGCCCGTCGCGGCATTCAGAGCAAATACTTTCTGCGACGGCGTCAGCCCGTACAGAACTCCGTCGACGACAATCGGGCTCGTCTGCAGCCCGCCCTCTTCTTCGGTATCGAATGTCCACGCAACCGTGAGTTGCTTCACGTTGCTGCGATTGATCTGCTTGAGAGGGGAAAAATGATTATTCTCAGGAGTCCCGCCGTATACGGCCCAGTCGTAGCGCGAATTCTTTTCCGCAGACTTTGCTTGCGCTGGGACAGGCTCTGCCCCGGCGGTTGCCATCACGCTGAAAGCCAGAACGCACGCACAGATCGTCGCGAAATTCATCTGCTACCTCGCTGAGGAAACCCGCGGCTGATTCTAGATCAAGATGGGAGTTTTCCGCCGGTCGTAAGTTTTTCACAGCCGGTGGCACCTCCGTAACCCCACAACCACTTCCACGCATCTGGCTTTCAGCTTATGCTGATAGGGAAGTCGGCGGAACACGAACCGATTTCAACCCACCTTACGTATGGATTCACTTCGACTCTATGGGCTGGTTGCAGCAGGCGGCGCCGTATTGGTCGGCGCATACGCGCTGCTTCGGCGTAAGCCGAAGACGGCCGACGAACTGGAGCGCGAGCGCAGAGCGTGGCTCGAGGGAACAGGCCGCATCACCGATGGCACCGTGATTGACGTGCAGGAACTGGCGGTCACGAGCACTTACCACGCCGCCATCATGCTCATCTATAAATACGACGTGGCGGGCGTAACCTACGAATGCTCGCAGGATGTCACCTACCTGCGGCACTGGATCAACCTGCACTCCTGCCGTCTCGGGCTGCACACGTCGGTGAAGTACGATCCGCAGAATCCCGGAAATTCCCTGGTCGTCTCGGAAAACTGGATGGGGTTGCGCCAGTAAGCATCGCGGGTGGATGATAACCCGCGAGGCTAACATGCGCGGACTTTGGCAGGACTTCCGGTACGCGGCGCGAGGGTTCGCGAAGAATCCCGGCGTCACCTCCATTATGGTGTTCACGCTGGCTCTGGCCATCGGCGCGGCCACAGCGATCTTCAGCGTCGTGTATGGCGTTCTGATGCGCCCGCTGCCCTATTCCGGCGCCGATCGCATCATGGCGATCTCGGAAGTGAACTCCCAGGGCCGGCCTTCGCGCCTCGCGGACCCGAACTTCGACGACTTCCGCGATCAAAGCCACAGCTTTCAATCCATCGCGAAGTACTCGGCCTATCCAGTTTCCATCTCCGGAGCATCGCAGCCGACGCGCACGACCGCGGCTTCGGTGACGCCGGAGTTCCTCACAGTATTCGGCGTGGAGCCGATCATGGGCCGGGACTTCTCGGCGACTGACGACAAGAAGGGAGCGGAGCCAGTCGCTCTCGTGAGCTACGGGTACTGGCGGCAATACCTGGGATCGGCGCAGGACCTTTCGCAATCTCACCTGAAGATGAACAACTCGGTGTACTCGGTGATTGGTGTGCTGCCGCCGGGATTTCGATTTCCGGAAGACGCGGACGTGTGGTTTCCTGCCGATACCGAAGGCGAGAACCCGAGCCGCACGTCGCACAACTACTCCGGAGTCGGCCGGTTGAAGGATGGCATCAGCGTCGAGCAGGCTCGCGAAGATATCCGCACAATTGCGCGCAGGATCTACCAGACGAATGAGAAGAGTGATTATCTGCTCACGGATGGACGCGTCGTTCCACTTCAGGATTCCATTACCGGCACGGTGCGATCGCCTCTGCTGATTCTGTTGGGAGCGGTGGGGTTCCTACTGCTCGTAGCGTGCGCGAACGTGGCGAACTTGCTGCTGGCGCAAGCTTCGGTGCGCGAGCGCGAGCTTTCGATCCGCATCGCGCTGGGCGCGGCGCGCGGCCGCCTGATCCGTCAATTTTTGAGCGAGGCATTCCTGCTGTCGCTGATCGGCGGGGGACTTGGAGTGCTCGCCGCGCTGTGGGGCGTGGCCGGACTGCTGGCGCTGGCTCCGGAGCAATTGCCGCGGCTCGACGGCGTTTCCGTAAGCTTGCCGGTACTGCTGTTTGCGTTCCTGCTCTCCACTGCCGTGGCGACCGGGCTCGGCGCGTTTACGGCTGCTCGGGCAACGCGCGGCGATTGGAGGAAGGGCCTGGTGGAAGGCGGGCGGGGTCAGGCTGGTTCGCAGGGGAGCCAGCGCGTAGGACGTGCGCTTGTCGCGGCTCAGATCGCCATCACGTTGGTGCTCGTGATCGGCGCAGGTCTGCTGGGACGCAGCTTGTTGAAAGTGCTTGAGGTGAATCCGGGCTTCCGCGTCGACAAGATCGTGGCGATGGACGTCTCGTTGCCATGGGTGGAGGATCCCAAAGTAAAGGCAGCGCAGGGAGTTTTCTTTTTGAACTTGATTGACCGTCTCAAGCAAATCCCCGGCGTGCGAGGGGTCGGAGCGGCCAGCGCGCTGCCCATGACCGGCGGCCTGCCCGACGGAATGTTTCTGCTGATGACGCCGGAAGAGGCTCCCAAGACCATGGACGGCTTCGAAGCTTTGTTCCAGCAAAAGGAACGACTCGGGACTGCGGATTTTGGTGTCGCGACCGACGGATATTTCCGGGTGCTGGGAATTCCACTGATCCGCGGAAGAATGTTCGACGAGCGCGACAGCGCGAACGCGCCGCACGTGGCGGTGATCAGCGAGTCGCTCGCGCACGACCGCTGGCCACACGAAGACCCCATCGGACACACCATCGAGTTCGGAAATATGGATGGCGATCCGCGTCTGCTGACGATCGTAGGAATCGTGGGCGACACGCACGAATACGGTCTCGACGAGCCCGCGCGGCTGACGGTCTATGTAAATTTGTTCCAACGGCCGCGTTCGGAGATGACGGTGACGATGCTGAGCGATGCCGACACGCGCCTGGTAACCTCGGCCGCACGGGAGATTCTGCGGGATCTCAATCCGGAGATTCCGGCGAAGTTCCAGACATTTCAGCAAGTGTATTCCGCGTCGCTGGGTTCACGAAAATTCAACGTGATCCTAATCGGATTCTTCGGAGTCACGGCGCTGTTGCTGGCGGCCGCCGGAGTGTTTGGCGTGATGGCGTATTCGGTGAGCCGCAGGACGCGCGAATTCGGCGTGCGCGTCGCGCTTGGTGCAACATCAGGCGATGTGCTGCGCATGGTTCTGGGGCAAGGCATGCGTACGATCTTGATTGGCGTAGCGATTGGAATCGTAGGATCGCTTGCGCTGACCCGGGCGGTGTCGTCGCTGTTATTCGGCGTGACGGCAACCGATCCGGTGACATTCGGGGGAGTAACACTGTTGCTGATCGCGGTGCCGCTACTGGCTTGTTACATCCCGGCGAGGCGCGCGACGAAAGTCGATCCGATGGTGGCCCTTCGGGACGAGTAGCGTTTCCAGGTACCTCGGGGGCTAAAGCCCTGACAGAAACGAACCGCCTTATCGCAGCGCTCAAAGAGCTGCGCCACCCAAAAGCGATTTTCTCAGCAAACTGTGAAGACGTGGCAGCGGCTTACTTGACCCCAACTCAGCGGCCCACCCCAGCTCAGCCGCCTACTGACCCCAACTCAGCCGCATGACGGTATTGTGTTTGTCGATGGTGACGTGCAGGGCCTTGTCGGCGCCGCCGATGAACTCACCTGAAGCCGTCCGGGACAGGTCGATCGTCTCATCGGCCGAGAGTGCCCTTACGCGGATCGCATGCTTTCCCGCAGGAATCTTCAGAGTCTCCGACTCCACACCTCGCAATCCGTTGAACACGACCATATGCTTCTGTGCTGCCCCGTGCAACGGCTTAGTCAACATCAGCTTGTCATCGACCCAAACGAACAGGGTGGCATCTTTGAACTGATGCTGAACCGCGAGATCGAGATTCGAAAGGGGCACAACGATTGGACTGGTCGCGTGTGCAGTTGGGGAACGATGTTTCCGCGGCGGGGCGATAGCAGGGGCTGGCGTCGCCGGAACTGCGACTGCTGCTGCGCCCGGCACATCCTTTGCAGAACTCGGACTGGTACTGCTTCCAGCGGTGCTGGGAGAAGTCACGTAAGCACTCGCCGCCTCTTTAGGGGGCGTAACCTGCAGCCTCGATTGAGCCGCGACAAACACCAGCGCAATCAGCGTGGCCGCACCCAGAATCAGATCCCGGATCGGCGCTTTCCGAATCGCGGTGCGCACTGCCTTGTCAGCCTTCGCAACCTGTGCCACACGATTGGTTCCTGGGGCCGCCGCCTGATGGGCCGTTCGATTGCGCGTTCCCGTCGAGGCCGTGGCAAGCGGTGCGACTGCTCGGAGCGACGTCGTCGTCGAACCCGGCTTGAACGTCTGCTGCAGTTGGCGCACGTCCTCTGCCAACTCCGCGCCCCGCTGGTAGCGTTCCTCCGGATTCTTCGCCATGGCGCGCGAGATTACTTCATCCAGTTCACGGGGCAAGGTCATGTCCAGCGCGCTCGCCTCCACGGGCTCACGATTCGCCACCTTGAAGCACACCGTGGTCGCACTGTCTCCCTGGAATGGAGAATGACCGGTAACCATGGCGTACAGAATGACGCCGAGTGAGAAAAGATCCGAGCGCCCATCCAGTCCTTCGCCGCTCAATTGTTCCGGTGACATGTAGGCAGGAGTTCCAAGCACCTTTCCAGGCAGGGTGAAGTGCGCGAGGTTCAACTTGGCGATGCCGAAGTCGGCGATCTTGGCGTGGCCGTCATCGTTAATCAGAATATTGCCGGGCTTAATGTCGCGATGAATTACGCCCTGGGCATGGGCGTAGTCGAGCGCCTCGGCGACCTCTTCCACCAATTGCAGCGCCGTCTCCAACGGGAGTTTCTTTTCGCGCGCGAGAACCTTGTTCAGAGACTCGCCCGCAACGTACTCCAGCACGATGTAGGGATCGCCGTTCTCGGGGTTCTCTCCGACATCAAAAATGGCAACAATGCCGGGATGGTGCAGGCGTCCCGCGGCCTGCGCCTCGTGATTAAACCGCAGGCGAAATTCCTTTTCCTCGTCCGGTTCCTGGCCCGACAGTGAAACGGTTTTCACCGCGACCGTGCGACCGATCTGCGGGTCCAGAGCCTTATAGACCACACCCATGGCCCCGCGGCCCAATTCCGCCACGATCTCATAGCGGCCAAACCGTTTGATCTCGGGATTCTCCATGGAGTCGTCCTTGAGCGGAGCTATAGCTCCACCATGTCACTAGGGGAGGATTTCTACCATGTTAGAGCCACGGGCCCCGTTATCCGGCACCCTGTTTGGATCGATCCATTACCCCAGTAACGCCAGTTCCGGCGCTGGTCGGAGGCGAAAATGCGGCGATAGAACTATTTTGGGCTGAAAGCCGAATGGCTGAGACTTGAGGCTTAGCTTCCTGCAGCGAAGCCGCCGCTGTGGGCGACTGTAATGCGGAGGTACTTGTAGGGATTAACTGGAGTGTCGTTGATGCGGACTTCGTAGTGAAGATGGGGCCCGGTGGAGCGTCCGCTCTCTCCCACATAGCCGATCACGTCGCCGCGGTGCACCGCCTGGCCAGCCGTCACGGCGTAGCCGGAAAGGTGGCCGTAGCGGGTGCTAATGCCGTTACCATGATCGATCATGATGGCCTTGCCGTAGCCGCCCATCAGATCGCTGAATACCACCTTGCCATCTGCCGGAGCGATAATCGGGGCGCCGTAGCTGCTGCCAATGTCGACACCGCTGTGGAACGCGCCTTCTCCGTTGAATGGATCAATGCGCTCGCCAAAGCTGCCCGTCACCTGGCCTTCGACCGGCCACAGGTTGGGAGCCGAATTGGCCTTGAACCAGTCTGCCGTTGTGGCGTTACGCGTCAGGCCCATGGTCAGGCCGACCATCGTCGCCCCGGTCAGGGCCGAAGTCCGCAGGGCATGCAACTGGTCGAGAGAAGAACTTACGTCCGCATCCTGGATCTGCTCGGAGGTTGCCGTCACGAGCGTGGGCTGCGCCTTTAGACCGTAGAGAGCCGAAACTTCCCCGGCGATCGAGCCCAATGACGCTACCTGCACATCGCGCTCTTTGGCCACCTGCTCCAGGCGCGAATAGTTGTTTTTCAGCTGATCTTTTTCCGTCCGCAACTCGTTGTAGCGGGAAACTTTCAAGAGCATGCGGGTATAAGAGCTGGCAATGCCGGTCAGGCTGAGGAATCCGATTGCGGCGCCCACTACAAAGACGTAAAGGTAATGCACGGGGATGGAGATTTTGCGCAACTGGCCGTCGTCCCCGCGGGCCACAAAAAGGATGTAAAAGCGTTTCTGCAAATCGCTTCCCTCTAGTTGTTGAAACATCAGGTCCGGAACTCCAGGCCCAGTTTCTGAGTTGCCGAAACGCCTGTTCGGACCACCTGACTTTTTCGGGCTACGCTCCCATCTTGGGAATGGAAACTTTCTCGCGCCCTACACCTACCGAGAACTTACGACCAAAGCTTGAAATCCGTACTCGTCTGCAATTACTACCGCTTGCAGAACTTAGCTCGGCCAAAGGTTATGTGAATGACTGGTTAACGGTAACAAACTGGGTTCCCCCTGTCAACGACGCACTGGGGCATTTCCGGTTACCGAAGACGGGGTAACCAAGGGCGCCGGTGGGACAGGTTACCGATGTACGCTTTCCGCAGTCCCTGGTTTGTGAATCCTCCGGACAACACCTGCCATCTCATGGTCGGCGGTATAGTAGTTGCGCCGTGCCGCTTCCCGAAAAAGCGCTGATTGCCCAGATTCGCCGCATGGCGACATCCTCCACCCAAGGGCGCGCCCTCGGCTCGAACCGTACGATTTCCACAGCGATTGGAGACGACTGCGCCGTGCTGCGCCTGCTGCCGGGAAGAGAATCCCTGATCACGACCGACTTGACGCTGGAAGGCATTCACTTCCGGCGCGACTGGCATCCGCCGGAATCGGTCGGCCACCGCTGCCTGGCCCGCGGGCTGAGCGATATTGCCGCTATGGGCGGCGAACCGGTCGCAGCCTTCCTCTCGCTGGCCTTGCCCCGCGACTTGCCCCAGGCCTGGGTCGGGCGCTTTGCCCGCAGTCTGATCAGTCTCGGGGAGAGATTCGGCGTCACCCTCGCCGGAGGCGACACAGCGGAATCGCCCAACGGGATCCTGGCCGACATCATCGTGGTCGGCACCGCGCCCAAGGGGAAGTCGGTTCTGCGCTCCGGCGCCCGCCCCGGCGACCGCATCTTTGTCAGCGGCGAACTGGGTGGCTCGGCGGCCGCAATCGTGCAGATGAGGACCAAGCCTCAGAAGAAGGTGAGGCCCCGCGACTATCCCCGGCACTTCTATCCCGAGCCCCGTGTCGAACTCGGACGTATTCTCCGCGAGAAGGGCCTGGCCTCCGCCATGATTGACACCAGCGACGGGCTTTCCACCGACCTCGCCCACCTCTGCGAAGAAAGTGATGTTGGAGCCGAGGTCGAGTCGGTACTCATTCCCCGAGCCAGCGTGGGTCGACCGGCGCGCGAAGTCGACCTTGACCTGGCCCTCCACGGCGGCGAGGACTACGAACTGCTCTTCACGGCTCGGCCCGGCAAGCGTATCCCCCCTCACATTGCCGGGGTCGCGGTCACCCACATCGGCCACATCACTCGTTCGCGACTCATTCTCGTCCGCAATCTCAAGGGCGTCGCCTACCAGCTTGATCCGAAAGGCTGGGAGCACTTCCGCAAGTAGTCGGACTTGTCGGTAGAGGTTCGATTTGAGCCACTATCGACTTGTCATCCTGAGGCCCGCGTTCTGTGCGGGTCGAAGGATCTGTGCACTTTTTGGCAGCTGGTGTGGCACCGACAAAGTGCACAGGTCCTTCGCTTTGCTCAGGATGACAGAAGGGAAATGAATGTCTGCCGCGACGCATGCTGCTGACCGTCGTTACCTCCGTCACTACTCTGTCTCTTCCCGACCCCACAAAACGGGTCTAGAGTAAATCTATGTCGTCCAGTAAATGGCTTCTCCTCCCAGCTCTCGCTCTCTTGTTAACGGTCGCCGCTGCTGCTCAGAAAAAACAGCCGCCTCCGCCGCCAGCGCACGCGACTCATCCGTCGCCCGCAGTCACCGACGAACTCATCCACAAACAGTTTGGGGACAATTGCTCGCTCTTGCCCGGACCGCCGCAGTTTGTCGCTGACCTGGATGACGACGGCGTCGACGATCTGCTCGTCGCTGCGAAATGCAAAAACCCGATGGCTGACAAGGACGAATACAGCTTCGTGGTCGCCGATCCCTACGACAGCTTCCTGGGCTATAGCGATGTGAAGGTCACCTCCACGTTTGCTTCCGACGAACCCGATCGCCGCGGCATCAGCCTGCTCATTATTCACGGCGCGGACAAGGACGCGTGGCGCGCCGAGAAGCCTAAGGCCAAATTCCTTCTGATTAATCTGCCCTTCAAGACGCTGACCGTGAAAAGATTCGCCCTGAAGAAAAAAACGATCCTCGGGATTTATATGGAGGAAAAGGGCGAGGGAGAAGACACGTCGTCCGTCATCTACTGGGACGGGAAGAAATACAAATACCAGCAGCTGGGCTCAACCCTGGAATAGGTAATTTCCATCTTTGATTGCTGATTGTTGATTGCACCAAGAGTTTTCAATCAGCAATCAACAATCAGCAATCAACAATGTTCCGTAATCACGCTATTTCCCCTTATCTCTGCTTGTAATGCGGGAACTCACTACTCCCCACCCGACTCACGTTCGCCTCGGCAAATTCACAAACCCGGTCCAGTGACGCCTGCAGTTCCCCTGTGTAGCGCTCCATCTCTTCGTCGGTCGCGCCTTCCGGCACGCGGATCAGCTTACCGAAGCACACCAGCACCCGGGAGAAAGGCTTCGGGATCATCAAGCGGTCCCAGCTGTTGAGGACCCAGGCTTTGTCGACGGCCGCGTGGAACATGGTCATCGCCAATCCAGACGACCGAGAGAGCGCGACCGGTCCGGGCTTTACTTTGTGGCGCGGACCTCGTGGACCATCGAGAGTGAAGGCTACAGTCCAGCCCTCTTCCAGCGCGCGGCGCAAGCCGAGTAGGGCGCGCACGGCATTGCGGCTGCTCGATCCTTTCACCGCGACGAAGCCAAAGTTGTGGATGATTCGGCCCATGTACTGGCCGTCATAACTATCACTGCTCATCACCCGGATGCCCATGTCGCGGAAGATGTAGGTCGCCGGGATCATGCAGGAATGCCAAAAAGAGGCGATCAATGGGCGCTGATCTAATGTCTTCTGGGCGCCTTCCTCGTAAGACACAGCGACGCGCAGGGTCGGCCCGATCAGGCGAATGACGGAGTGGCCTAGAAAGATGATGATGCGCAGCACGATGCGCTGGCGAAGGGTGAAACGCTGGGGGTCGATGGGAGGTAACGCGGGCGCCGCGGCAATGCGAGTGCTGGCTTCAGGCACAAAGATATTGTAACGGCACGAGAGGCCGCCTAAGCGCGTGGATCGACGCTCACTTACTTAGAGCAACGTGTTATCTGCGGGTCCTCTAGACGGTGAGATTCACCATCCCTGCCCAGATATTGCCAGCTTGCGTCGTAGCAGGCGTGACGTCGGTATACCGAGCCACTGAATCGGTATACCTTCAAGCCAGCTACAGTTGCTGAACCATGCCTTACAAGGACAATGTCGCTCCAGCCGTTGGTGTGAGTTGGCTGAATCGTAAAGCTCTGCGCAATGCCGTGAAGAATTACGGAGTATCCCTGACCGCTTCGCTTGAAAACCCAGAAATCGCAGTTCCCGGTGACGCTGCAAGGCACAATACCGACCGCCTGTACAATTGCCTCTTTCCTGCCATCGCCACCTAGATCGATCATCTCAATGCGCGCGTCTGTGGCGTCCTTTTGCAACTCTTGCTCGCCAAGACTATCCAAGTGAGAGTGGAAGTTACTTAGTTGAGAGAGCACAGCTCCGATTAAGCTGGCTCGCTCGACGTCCGACAAGTCACTCGATTTGCTGATGCTGTCCTGCCGAGATAACTCTTTGGCCCTCCGCCAATCCCAATGAAATCCCTCCGCCTTCGAAGTCTCCTGAGCGGAGACGGCCGTCACTAAACAAACTAAGCAGATGATCAAGTTGCGGGATAGGAAGCGTGCAACTGCCGGGTCGGCCATAAATCTCGTCGGACGATTCGAAGCGAGCGAAAGTCCGCGTCACGCGGTCGTCAGTTTTCCAGGTACGAATCGATCCAGGTCTTGATCCTCTGGCGGTGTTCGTCGGCGGAGGCGAACCGCACTCCGATCGACTTGGGCTTGCACCAGCTCACGACCCCTTTCAGATTAACGCGGGGCAAGGTCATCAGCGCGAAGGAAACCTCCACATTCGCGCCAATGGAAAAATCTTCGGCACTTTTGACCGACATGCCCCCGCTGCTGATTTCGATGCTGCTCGCGGAGACGCGACGGCCGTCGCCAACGAGAGAGACCGCGGTCATCACCGGGATGCGCACGTACCGGCGGAATTCATGCAGCACCAGCAGGCGCGTGGCGCGAATCAGCTTGAGCGCGGCCGGCCGCTCCAGCGGCTCGCTGAACATGGCGTTGATACCGAATTTGGAGTAGCTCATGGCTTGTTGCGCGTTACCGCCGACTCCGTAAATCACGCAGCGGCTGTTCGACGGGGATGAGCGGGCCGCTTCCATCACGGCATCGGCGCCCTCTCCCAGGCTCAGTACGCATGCCTCGAATTTTTCCTTCTTCAGCCGCTCAACGGCATTTGTGGTCACGACCACAGTTTCAATGCCGAACTGGCGGAATCCTTCCGACAGCAATGCACGCGCTGGCTCAGTCAAGCCGACAAGTGCAGTGCGGGCAGCGGTTTTTCGGATGAACGGGGCGGGGGTGAAATTTGTGGCGAAAGCTTTATCCATAAAGTTGGGGGAAGACTCCACTTTCGAAATCCATTGTGGGGGCGTTCGCCATCGTTGAAAAGACACAAAGGGCCAACGGGCGAAGTACCAAAGTCGCGTTACTTTTTCCGCGAATGCGAGAGAAGGGACATTACGAGCCGAAACCCGCGTCAAATCAGGTGTTTGGAGTGAATGACACAGAGGATGAAAGAACGCCAACGAGGAGATTTTAGGATTCTTATTCGGTCCAGCGCCGGAACAACAGCGCGCCGTTGGTCCCGCCGAAGCCGAATGAGTTCGACATCGCGTATTCCAATTCAGCCTTGCGCGCGTGGTTCGGAACCAGATCCATTCCGGCAGTATCAGGATCAGGATTCTCCAGATTGATAGTGGGGGGCAAGATCTGGTCGCGCAAGGCCAGCACCGTGATGCCGGCCTCAAGTCCTCCCGCCCCACCGAGCAGATGCCCGGTCATCGATTTCGTGGAACTCACTGCGACCTTGCGCCCGCCGAAAAAGTTGCGGATGGCGTGCGCTTCCAGCGTGTCGCCGATCGGTGTCGAAGTGCCGTGGGCGTTCACGTATCCCACAACGTCGGGCGTCACGCCGGCATCGCGCACTGCATTACGCATCACGCGGAATCCGCCCTCATGCTCGGGCGCGGGCTGGGTCATGTGGTAGGCATCGCCGCTCATGCCGTATCCCGCGATCTCCGCCAGAATGCGGGCGCCGCGCTTGCGGGCGAATTCCAACTCCTCCAGGATCAAAATCCCCGCGCCTTCGCCGATCACAAAGCCGTCGCGGTCACGATCCCAGGGACGGCTCGCCTTCTCCGGTGCGTCGTTGCGCGTCGAGAGCGCGCGCATGGCGGCGAATCCGCCCACGCCCATGGGAGTGATGGCGGCCTCGGCGCCGCCGGCAATCATCACATCGGCATCGTTGTGCTGGATGATGCGGAACGAATCTCCAATGGAATGCGCGCTGGTGGTGCAAGCCGTGGCCGTGGCCTCGTTCGGTCCTTTAGCCCCGCAGCGCATGGAAACCTGTCCGGCAGCGAGGTTGATGATGGCGGCAGGAATGAAGAACGGCGAGATCTTGCGCGGGCCACCCTCCATGAGCGCGGTATGCTCGCGTTCGATGATGTCAAACCCTCCGATCCCCGACCCGATGTGAACGCCAACGCGCTCGTCGTTCTCCGGGGTGATCTTCAGTTCCGACATCTTCAGCGCTTCATCCGCGGCAGCGATAGCCACGTGAATGAAGCGTCCCATCTTCTTGACTTCTTTTTTCTCGATGAAATTCAGAGGGTCGAAGTTCTTGACCTCGGCGGCAATCTGGCAGGCGAAGGCCGTGGGGTCGAACCCGGTGATGCGTCCGACACCGCTCTGGCCCGCGAGCAGGGCCTTCCACACCACGTCGGTGGTATTGCCCACGCCACAGATCAATCCGAGACCTGTAACTACGACCCTGCGTCCCAACTATTTCCCCGCTTTCGCGTGCTTGCCGATGTAGTCGACCGCGTCCTGTACGGTGCGGATCTTCTCCGCGTCCTCATCGGGGATTTCGATGTCGAACGCTTCTTCGAACGCCATGACCAGTTCGACGGTGTCCAGCGAATCCGCGCCCAGATCGTCCACGAACGACGCGCTCGAGGTGACTTCGCCCTCATCCACTCCCAACTGCTCCACGATAATCTGTTTTACCTTCTCTTCTACGGCTGCCATGTGTCTCCTCGCTTGCCTCGATTAGATTTGAATTCGTTTGTTTGCGCTGCGCAATTGCAGCGCTGGTTTCTGCTCGGGCTTTGGCCCTCCACAATTTCGCTACGTCTTACGCACTGCGATACGAAAAAAGGCGAGTGTGTAGTGTAATTGTCCCGGTGAATTAGTGTAAAGGAAGGGCCCTGCCACTTGTGGCAAAGCCTCGGCTGACTTGGAATTGCACACTTGAATCCTAAAGGCAGGGCGTTGCCGGGGTCAAACGTCCGCCGGGGTATGATGGGTCGGTTAGGCGCTTATCCTGAGGAGTTCGGCGTGAAATACGCACTGTGGGTGTTGCTGCTTTGTCCCCTGGCTGTTGCGGCCCCGTGTCCCAAGGGCGAAGCACGGGACAACGACGCCTTGATGCACATCGAGCAGACATGGGCCCGCGCCTTGGAGCAACGGGATACAGCAAGTCTGAGCTGCATTCTGGCGGACGAGTTCGAGGATGCCGGACCGGACGGCGCACTGACCGACCGCGCCACTGCATTGGCAAAAGCCGGCGAACATCCCGCCGTGCACCACGCGCTCTCGGATTTGCACGCGCATGTGCAGGGTGATTTCGGCTACATCCGGGGACTGGCGACAGCCATCAACGCGCAGGGCAAGATCGTGGCCAGAGTGCGCTTCACCGATGTGTACGTGTACCGCGAAGGGCGCTGGCAGTGTGTTGCCGGGCATGAATCGATGTTGACCGAAGCAGGTCACTGAGAGGCGAAGTGGAATGCGTGCCGTGCCGTCGTGCAGCGCGTGAGCCGCGCCAAAGTCACCATCAACGATCAGACCAACAACGGGTGGACGAGCGGCGAGATCGGCCTCGGATTGCTGGTTCTGCTGGGCGTGGGCCACGAAGACTCCGAGACCGACGCCACATATCTCGCTGAGAAGATTACGGGCCTGCGCATCTTCGAGGACGTCGACGGAAAGATGAACCGGAGCGTTCAGGACGTGGGCGGCAGCGTGCTCGTGGTCTCGCAGTTCACTCTGTACGGAGATGTGCGCCGCGGCAAGCGCCCATCCTTCGATGCCGCGGCGCCGCCAGAACACGCCCGCCGGCTGTATGAGTTTTTTGTCGAGCGCGTCCGGGCCTCCGGCCTGCGCTGCGAAACCGGACGCTTCCAGGAAATGATGCAAGTGGAATTGGTCAACGAGGGGCCAGTTACCATCCTGCTCGATTCCGGCAAAGCGTTCTAGGACCTCCTCTCTTCATCGGAACGCTGGGTACGCAACCTCAAGCGCCCTTTCGACTATTGCGGTTGCCGCCGAGAAGATTGACAATTCTTACATCGGGTTTTGGCTGTAGGGGCGCCCTGTTCTCCAAATGCAGCAGAAAAAAGTAGCGCCGGCATCCTGCCGGCTGTCCCGGGGGCGTCTCGCCCGCGGAGCCGGGATCTTAGCCCCGGACCTAGCGCGCCTGCAAAATCGCATCCGCAACGCGCGCCGCTTCCACCGCCGCCTTCACGTCGTGCGTGCGCAAAATGTGCACGCCCTTGAGAATCAGTGCAGTCTGGGTAGCAAGGGTTCCGTAGAGGCGGCCCTCGGGAGGAACGTCCTTACCGTCTCGTCCCAGCGTCCGGCCAATAAATGACTTCCGCGAAGTGCCCGCCAGCAGCGGGAATCCAGCCGCCTGCAATTCGCTGAAGCGCCCGAGCAGCGGATAGTTTTCATCGAAGCTTTTCCCGAATCCGAAGCCGGGATCGAGCACGATCCGCTCCCGTCTCACACCCGCCAGCACTGCCTTCTCGGCCCACTCCTTGAGTTCGCGCTTCACCAGCAGCACGATGTCCCCCGGTGGCGGCAGCGTGCGCCACTCTTCGGGACGTCCTCGCATATGCATCAGAACGGCGCCGCATTTCAACTCAGCAACGGTCTTGGCCATGCGCGCGTCCCAGCGGAATCCGCTGACGTCATTCACGATCTCCGCTCCGGCGCCTACGGCCGCGCGGGCGACGTCCGCTTTGTAGGTATCGACGGAGAGTACAGCAGCGGGATACTTCTTCTTCAACTCGGCGATGACCGGCAGCACGCGCTTGAGTTCTTCTTCCACGCTGACTGCCGATGCACTCACCCCCACTGCACTCACCTTGAGATTCCCTGCCAGACCCTTCTTCTCCTCAGCTGGCTTCGAAACATCGGCATCGACCCGCGCTCCCGGCCGCGTCGACTCGCCTCCGATATCGAGAATGTCTGCGCCTTCTTCGAGCAATCGCTCCGCGTGTGCGACAGCCTGGTCGCGATCCAGAAACTGCCCACCGTCGGAGAACGAATCCGGCGTCACATTGACGATCCCCATGATCAGCGTGCGCTTGCCCAGTTCGAGAGCGCGCGCGCCGATGCTCCATTGAAAGACAGATCTCATGCGGCACCGATTCTAAATCGAAATGAAGAGTGCAGAACGGACTCTGCGTGTGACGGCGCTACCTGCGGCGCACAGCAGCCTCGCGCCGCATGACGCCAATCGCTCCCGGACCCGTTCCCGTCGGAGGCTTGCGCATTCCATCGAGCAATTCCTTGAGGACGACCGCGTTATTGTTGGTCTCGTTCTTCGAGCCAAACAGCAGGGTCACGCGTTTTCTCTTGTGGGCAAGCTTGTAAAGCAGGAGCAGCGGTTCCTGGGCCTCCGGCAGCGACAGCTCCTTCAGATATCTCTTGCGAAAGTCCTGCCAGTGATCGGGCCGCGCGTGGTACCAGCGGCGCAGTTCGTCAGACGGCGCCAGATCGCGCAGCCACTCATCGACCGCGGCCTTGGCCTTCGTGAGACCACGCGGCCACAACCGGTCGACGAGCACACGCGCTCCGTCGGTGCGCGACGCGGATTCGTAGACATGCTTGATGGCAACTGTCATGGGGTGGGCTTGTCCGTGCTCTGTCTTATTATTGTAAAGCGGCTTGCAGCGCGCCTATGGCACGATCGAGGGATGGTTCATGAAATTGCAAGACTTCCGGCGGACAGGTCGGTTCATGGGGACTAGTGGCAAGAACGTTTACTTCGGAGCGCTGGTTGCTCTGCTCGCATTGACTGCGCTCTTCGCGTGCGACGTGGAGCCGCGCAAGTCCGACGCTGAACTGGGCCTCAACCCGCAGCAATCCGCCGGCCGCAGAATTTACGACGACCGCTGCGACCGCTGCCACGAACCGTACTCCACCCGCGGCAAGAAAGGCCCGGGGCTCAAGGGGATGTTCCAGCACAAATATCTTTCCCTCAGTGGGCTGCCCGCCAACGATGAGCGCGTCACCGATATCATCCGCCTCGGCCGCAATGAAATGCCCGGCTACAGCCAGACACTGAACTCGCAGGATATTCAGGATCTGCTCGCCTACCTGCACACGCTTTAGCTTCCCGAGGGGTGCGTGGCGCAGTTTTCATGGCATAATCCGAAGATGAAAACCACGGCGAAATCGGCGCTTTTTCGCGAACTGCCGTCGGTCGATGAAGTTCTGCGGATACCCGGCGTAGAAGCTCTCGCAGCCGGCCACGGAATTGCGCCGGTCACCGACGCTGCGCGTTCGGTGGTCGCTCGCTTGCGGCGTGAAATTGCTTCTGGCTTGCTGAATCAATCAGCGCTGCAACTAGCCCTTACGGGAATCGCAGCCGCAATCGAAGGACAGCTGCGTCATGCACTCGGACATTCCCTGCGCTCGGTGATCAACGCGACTGGGGTCATTCTGCATACGAACCTGGGCCGCGCCCCGCTGGCTGAGTCCGCCCTGGCGCACATCCGCGAAACCGCTGGACGCTTTTCCAATCTCGAGTTCGACATCGACGCCGGTGAGCGCGGCAAGCGGGATATTCACGTAGATCGCCTCTTCCGCAGCCTGCTCAGTGACGGCGCGATATCAGCTCATGTAGGGACGGCCGCCTCGGCCGTCCAGCCGGAGCCTGCTCTGGGCGAGCCCAGCGAGCCGAAGGGGCGAAGCCCGGCGGAAGCTGCGAGCAGTGTCTCGACCATCGTCGTAAACAACAACGCCGCCGCAGTCCTGCTGGCACTAAACACCCTGGCCGAAGGCGGCGAAGTCATCGTCTCTCGCGGCGAATTAGTCGAGATCGGCGGCTCCTTCCGCATTCCAGACGTCATGGCGAAGTCGGGCGCAACGCTTCGTGAGGTCGGCACCACCAATCGCACGCGCGTCACTGACTACGAAAAGGCGATTACTGACCGCACGCGCCTCCTGCTGCGCGTGCACCGATCGAATTTCGAGATCACCGGCTTCACCGAAAAGGCCTCAACCGCCGAACTGGTGGAACTATCCCGAAAGCGTGGCCTCCCGCTGATGGAAGATCTCGGCAGTGGCGCGCTCGTGGACTTGCAGAACTTCGGCATCAGTGGCGAACCCAGCGTGCTCGACAGCCTGCGCACCGGCGTCGACATCGTCACCTACAGCGGCGACAAGTTGCTGGGCGGCCCGCAAGCCGGATTGATCAGTGGCCGCGCCGATCTAGTTACCCGCATGCGCGCCAACTCCCTGTTCCGTGCCCTCCGCGTCGATAAACTCAGCTACGCCGCACTCGAGTCAACGTTGCTCGCTTATGTGAAACGCGACCACGACGGCATTCCCGCGTTGAAGATGATGCGCCTGACGAAAGAAGAAATCGGTAAGCGCGCCGAAGCGTTGGCAGCGCAGGTCGTGTCGCCGAAACTTAGCATCGAGATTATCGATGGCGAATCAGTCATCGGCGGCGGCGCCGCGCCCTCATCAGTCCTGCCGACTCGCCTGCTGGCTTTGAGTTGCGAAGGCCTCAGCGCCGACGAGTTGTCCGCCCGTCTACGCGCGTCCGATCCGGCAATCATTGCCCGTGTGGAACAAGGACGAGTCCTGCTGGATTTGCGCACTGTATTTGCCGACCAGGATCCGGTCATCGCAGTTGCGCTCGAACGAATCGTGTCTTAGACCCTCCGCATCCAAGGACTATTGGCCGTTCTCTACACCATCGGGCATTCCACTCGCACCATCGAAGACTTGATTGGCACGCTGCGGGCGCATCAGGTTCAGAATCTCGTGGACATCCGCGCGTTCCCCATGTCGCGGCGGCTGCCTCAATTCAATCGCGAATCGCTGGAACAGACTTTGCCGGCGGCGGGAATCCCTTATGTGTGGATGAAGGCGCTGGGAGGCTATCGCAAGAAGACCCTCGAGGAATCGCCCAACGTTGGCCTGCGCAACCAGAGCTTCCGCAACTATGCGGACTACATGCTCTCGCCGGAATTCGAACATGCCATGGCCAATCTACTCGCACTCGCCGAAGGCTCCCGCACCGTGTACATGTGCGCCGAGCGCCTATATTTCCGCTGCCACCGCATGCTGATTTCCGACTGGCTGGTCGCCCATGAGCATAAAGTCTTACACATCGATGCTGAGGGCCTAGTCAAACCTCATACGCTGACGGCGGAAGCCCGCATCGTTGACGGACGTCTGATCTATCGTGGAGATCGGTTGCTGTAAGATTCAATGCCGAGGGCATCCGCGTCATGATCGTAGGCACAGGCATCGACATCGCAGAAGTTCCCCGCATCCGCCAGTCCATCGAGCGTTTCGGCCAGCGTTTTTTGCAGCGCATCTACACTCCGGGAGAGATGCGCTATTGCGATTCCAAGGCAAATCGCATGGAGCGTTACGCGGCTCGCTTCGCAGCCAAGGAAGCAGCCATGAAGGCTCTGGGCACCGGCTGGAACCATTGCGTACGGTGGCGCGATTGCGAAGTGGTCCGCATGCCGGGTGGCCGTCCGACCATTGCATTCCACGGCAAGGCTGCAGAATTCGCCGCGAAACTCGGCGTGAAAAATGCCGCACTGTCGATTTCACACACCCAGGAACAGGCAATCGCGCAAGTCATCCTCGAGAGCTAAGGCGCTCCACGCGCCGACTCGCGCAAAACCTGCCGCCCCCATCTGCTAGACTGTCGCCTTCCTATTCATTTATGCCCGTTATCACTTCGACTCCTATCCCAACTTCGAGCAGCACCGAAATTCCGGAAAAAACCCTGCTTGCGGGTCTCGCGCTCACCAGTTTCTCCGCCCTGCTGCTGGAACTGGCGCTGACCCGACTATTTTCTGTCGTGCTCTTCTACCACTTTGCATTCCTCGCGATTTCCATCGCCCTGCTTGGGCTGGGCGCAGGGGGCGTGTTCGCCTATCTGCTGAAGGCGCGGCTGGCGGTCACCGACACACGCACGCTCGCCGCTCGGCTGTGCATGGCGAATTCCGTGGTCATACTCGTAGTGCTGGAGATCGTGCTGCATGTTCCGGTCGCGCTGCGAGTCTCGTGGGGAAACTTCGCCCGGCTCACGGTGCTCTATCTGGCCGCGGCCGTCCCCTTCTTCTTCACCGGACTTCTTTTCGCCGTCGTCTTCGCGCGCGAGACACGCCGCATCCCGCGACTCTACGGCGCCGATCTCTGCGGCGGAGCGCTGGCCTGCCTGGCCGTCGTCCCCTTGCTGAACTGGGTGGGCGGACCCAGTGTGATTCTCGTTGCCGGAGCCACGATGGCCGCGGCCGGCACCATCTGGGCCGAGTTCCGTTCGCAGCGCAGAAATGCCGCTCTGCTCGCGCTCGCTCTGGTCGTCTTGATCGGCGCGAACTACTCCGGACGCCTCATCGACGTGGTGTACGCCAAGGGTATGTTCCGCGATCCCGCGTGGGTGGAGTTTGCGCGCTGGAATGCGCTCTCGCGCGTGGAGGTCGACCTCCAGGGGCAAGCCAAAGCCATCGTCATCGACGCCGACGCTTCCACCTACATCATGAACGCCGATCTGGCGCACTGGCAGGGCACCCTGTGGGAGCACAACCTGATGGCCGCGCCGCCCGCACTGGCCAACGTTCTTCGTCCCCACGGAGAGTTCGCCATCATCGGTCCCGGCGGCGGCGTCGACGTTCTGCGCGCCGTGGCCAACGGCAGTCCGAGCGTGACCGGGATTGAGATCAATCCCATCATCGCCACCACCATCATGCGCGAGCGGTACGCTGACTACGCTCAGCATCTCTACGATCGGCCTGACGTGCATATCCACGTGACCGATGGCCGCTCGTTTCTGCGCTCGACTCCGCAGCATTTTGATGTCGTGCAGATGACCCTGGTCGACACCTGGGCCTCGACCGCCGCCGGCGCGTTCGCGCTCAGCGAAAACAATCTCTATACGGTCGAGGCGTTCAGCGAATATTTCAATCATCTCAAGCCCGACGGAATGATTGCCATCACTCGCTGGGAATTCCGCCATCCCCGCGAAGCTTTGCGCGTCGTCGCGGTGGCGATGGAGGCTCTGCATCGCCTTGGAGTTGCGAATCCCGCCCGCAACTTCATCGTCGCCTCTCAGGGTGAGCTCGACGCGGATGGCATCCCGGTCGTCGTGCTGGCCAAAAAGACTCCGTTCACTCCGGCGGAAGAGACGGCGGTGATCACGCATTTCGATCACTACTCGGAACTCGACCCGCTGTATCTGCCGTCGCAGCCCGGGCAGAATCCGTTCTCCGACTTGATAGCCAGCAACGATCCCTACAGCTTCGCGCGCACGTACGCCTACAACGTTGCGCCCGTGACCGACAACGCACCTTTCTTTTTCTTCACGCTGAAGGCCGGGCAAATCCTCGGCGAAAAAGGTTTGAGCGAGGGCATCGACTGGAAAGTGAACTTGGGCGTGCTGGTCCTCCTCCTTGTGCTGGTGATTTCGCTAATTGCGGTGCTGGCATTTCTGATTCTGCCTCTGGCCTTGCGACGCCGGAACGCCCGCCAATCGCCCTTCCCGTTGCTCTACTTCGTTGCCGTGGGCCTGGGCTATATTCTGGTGGAGATCGCCTTCATCCAGCGCTTCGTGCTATTCCTCGGCCACCCGACCTACGCACTCACTGTCGTGATTTTCTTGCTGATGATCTCCAGCGGAGCAGGCAGCCTGTTCTCACGACTCTGGCTGCCTCGCACCAATCTGGCCTGGGTTCCGCTTGTCCTCGTCATCCTGACGATTCTCGCCGACGTGTTCTTCCTGCCCGGCCGTTTGGCCGCGCTGGTTGGGCTGGACTTCGGCTATCGCTTGCTGGTAAGCGGTGTTCTGCTTGTCCCGTTGGGGTTTGTTATGGGCATGCCCTTCCCCACGGGCCTTCGCGCGCTCGCTACCCTGCCCGCTCCGGAATTCCCCTCCGGTCAAGGCGCCTCCGACAATTCCGTCGAGTGGGCCTGGGCGATGAACGCGGCGGCCAGCGTGCTCGGATCGGTACTGGCCATGGTCGTCGCCATCCAGTTCGGATTGAACGTCACCCTGGCTTGCGGAGCCGCCGCGTACCTGCTCGCCCTGCTGCTGACGCCTGCCCTGCGCACGAAAGCGGCCTAGGCCCGGCTCTGGTTTTTGTTATTATGCTGCGAGGACCTGGTTGCGACCCTGAGCTGTTCGCGCAACCGGCGAGTTCCATCCAGACTGGCATCATGAGGAAACGATTTGCCTAGCCAGAAGCAGCTCAAGTGGTCGCAACTGCGCGTTGGGCTCACGGTGATCATTGCCAGTCTGACGCTGGGCTTTCTGCTGTTCTTAATGTCCGGAACCTCCGGGTTCTTCACCCCTCGCATCACCTTGAAATCCTATTTCGACAACGCCCAGGGCCTCCGCCAAGGCGCCCCCGTCCGTCTCAGCGGCGTCGACATCGGCAACGTGACCAACATTCGCATCGTGCCCGACAAAGACAAGCAACTCACTCCCGTCGAAATCACGATGAAACTCAGCACGAAATACGGCTACGACTTGCGCCGCGATTCGGTAACCTCACTCGACACCGCGGGCGTGCTCGGCGAAACTTATCTCGATATCGAGAGCGCCCAGGCCGTCGGTCCTCCAGCGCAAGATGGAGACACGCTGCCCACGCAGGTGCATCCCGACTTTAACCAGGTGGTACGCGCAAGCCAGAGCACCCTGGAAAACATGGACGCTCTTTTGAAGCGCGCAGACCGCATTCTGGCCTTCGCCGAAAGCGGCAAGGGATCGCTCGGAAAACTCATTTACGATCCGACGCTTTACAACCGCTTCTCCTCGACCGTCGCGGAGTTCCAGGGGATCGTACACGAAGTGGGCAGCGGGGAAGGCAGCTTGGGACGGCTGATCAGCCGCAACGATGCCTACGACAAATTCATCGCCACGCTCGACAAGATGAATGGCGTGATTGACGATCTCCAGCAGGGCAAAGGCACCGCCGGAAAATTCCTGAAAGATCCCGCGCTCTACAACAACGCCAACGACACTATCGCCAACATGAAGAAGCTGACCGACGACATCAACGCCGGCAAGGGCACGATCGGGAAGTTGACGAAGGATGAGGAACTGGCCAAGAAGCTCGACAACACGATCAGCAAACTTTCAGAGTTGACCACGGAACTCGAAGCCGGCCAGGGCACAGCCGGCAAGCTCTTCAAAGATGAAGCCCTCTACAACAACGCCAACCAGATGCTGACCGAGACGCGCGACCTGGTGAAGTCCGTCCGCGAAAACCCGAAGAAATACCTGAGCATCAAGCTGCACATCTTCTAGTAATGGGCAGGAAGGCTTGGGAAGGGCACGGCTTCAGGCGGGTGCCCCATGTCTCGCGTCCTTTGCGAGACGTGGGGATTTTGGCTCTCTCAGTGTTCCCCAATCCCGAACACCGTCCCCAGCATCAGAATCACCAGCACGCCCAGCGAGATCCATCCATATTTCATGTCTTTCTCCCGAAAGAATAGAAAGCAGGCTACGATCACGCGCACGACCGGCGTGGCCAGCATCAGCAGAACGCCCGCGCGCTCAATGCCGAGCGGAATACGGCCATGGACAAACAATCCCGTAATCAGCCCGGCCAGCATGACGAAGAAACAACTGAAGGCTCCGGTACGCAGCACCAGCGCCACGATGCGATCGAAGCCGGGTTCGCGTACCTCGCTCATAGCCACCCCTGCATCAGGTGCACAATCAGGTGTCCCGCCAGGTAGAACATCACGCCGACCAGCAGATACACCACGACCTTGTTGTGAATCCGTGGAGCCAGACGCGCGCCCAAGAGCGATCCCACAAACACTCCCACCGCCAGCGGCGCCGCATATTGCACCAGAATGTCGCCGCGCCGGTAATAGACCATGGCGCTGGCCGCTGCAGTCACGCCGATCATGAAGTTCGAAGTAGCCGTGGCCACCATCAGCGGCACGTTCATAAAGATATACATGACCGGGACTTTGATCGGACCGCCGCCGATCCCCAGCAGTCCCGAGAGCGCGCCCGCCACCAACGACGCCGCGAGTCCCAGCGGATAGCGCTTCGGCTCGTACGGTGGAATCACGGTCTCGTCGACAATGAAAGCAGACTCGTCTTCCAGCGGCTTCACTTTGCCGCCCTTAGTCAGAATCGTGATCGCGCTGTACAGCAAAAATCCTGCAAACAATCCCTCGAGCGCATTGCGATTAAAGTAGCCCACCAGATACGCCGTGACGGCTGCGCCGAATGCGGTCGCCAACTCGAGTGTCATGCCCAGGCGAATATCAGTGGTGTGGCGCTGCAAGTGGACCGACGAACTCGCGGCTGAAGTCGTAATCACCGCGACCAGGCTCGTCCCAATGGCCTGGCGAATCGTGATATCGAAATGCAACGCGAGAATCGGCGTCAGCAGCACGCCGCCACCGATCCCTGTGAGCGCGCCCAGCAGGCCCGCGAAGAATCCAAGGATTACCAGAATAACGGTCACCACGGGAGCGGAGCCCTCCGGATGCCGATTTGTTCGATGGGGATACTAATACTGGGAACGTTGATCTCGGAAGAAACGATTTTGACGGGGAGTCCCGTTCGGCGCAAGCTACGACACCGCCCGCGGCAGCGCAGCGGCATCGGCATGCTCGTGCGCGTGGTAGCTGGACCGAACCATCGGCCCGGATTCAACGTGGCGGAAACCAAAGCGCAGAGCCTGATCCCGCAGATAAACAAACTCTTGGGGCTCGTAGAAGCGTGCAATGGGCAGGTGATCTTTCGAAGGACGCAGATACTGGCCCACCGTAAGAATGTCGACGCCGCGCGTGCCCAGATCGCGGAAGACTTCAATCAGTTCTTCCGAAGATTCACCCAGGCCCACCATCACGCCGCTCTTGGTGACCATGCCGGGCGAAAACTTCTTTGCATTCTCGAGCAAGCCCAATGTGCGTTCGTAGCGCGCGCCGGAGCGAACCACGCGATACAAGCGCGGCACCGTCTCGGTATTGTGGTTCAGCACGTCCGGCTTGGCGTCGAGCACGATCCGCAACGACTCTTCCAGCCCCTGAAAATCAGGGATAAGCACCTCGACCCGGCAATCGGGCGTCAACTCGCGAATCTCGCGGATCGTCTCGGCGAAGATTCGGGCGCTGCCAATGTTGTCGTCGTCGCGGTTCACGCTGGTCACGACCGCATGTTTCAGTCCCAGCGTAGCGACGGCTTCGGCCACTCGGCGCGGTTCGTCAAGGTCGATGGGCTCAGGCCGTCCCTTGGGCACGGCGCAGAATCCGCAGCGCCGCGTGCAGATATCCCCCAGCAGCATGAACGTCGCAGTCTTGTGGTTCCAGCACTCGCCGATGTTCGGGCACTGCGCCGACTCGCACACCGTGTGCAGTCCCATTCCGCGCGCCAGTTTCTTCAGATTGTGGAAGTTTTCGCCCACGGGAGCTTTCGCCCGCAGCCACGACGGCTTCGGCACCCTCTGCGGAGCGCCCACCTCGATCTGAATCAGTTGGGAAGAACCGGCCATCCTTTCGATTCTATCAGTTCCGAGGTTTTCTTCGGCCAGCAGCGCCTAGCCGACTTCAACCAACCCATAGGTGTGCTGCCAGCGCGCCCGCATGTGCACTAGCGCGCGGCTGATTTCTTCGGCAGAGATCTCCGCGTTCGGCCCGGCCACCACGAAGGCCGCTTCGTGCTTGGCCGCCTCCAGCAACTGCGCATCGCGGATGATGTTGGTCACGCGGAAACTCGGCGTCCCTGCCTGACGCGTGCCAAAAAATTCCCCCGGCCCGCGCAGTTCGAGATCGAGTTCAGCGATCTTAAAGCCATCGTTGGTCTGCACCATCGCGTCCAGGCGGCGTTGACCTTCTTCGCTGACTTTCCCTCCCGTCATAAGAATGCAATACGACTTCGCCGCGCCGCGGCCGATGCGCCCCCGCAACTGGTGCAGCTGCGCCAGGCCAAAGCGCTCAGCATGCTCAATCACCATCACGGTAGCGTTAGGCACATCGACACCGACTTCGATGACCGTCGTCGCGACCAGAATCTGCAACTCGCCGCGCTGAAACATCCGCATGACCTGCTCTTTCAGTTCAGCGTCGAGGCGGCCATGCAAGAGTCCCACTTTCAAATCCGCGAAAACCTTGGCGCTGAGTTCGCGGTACATCTTGATCGCGGCTTTCAGTTCGCTCTCTTCATTCTCTGCGATCACCGGATACACGACATAGACCTGGTGTCCAGCTGTCACTTGCTTGCGGACAAACTCCCACACTTTCGGCGATTCGTCGTCGGAACCGCAGCGAGTGACGATCGGCGTGCGCCCTGGCGGCATCTCATCGAGCACGCTCAGATCAAGATCGCCGTAAAGCGTAAGCGCCAGCGTCCGCGGAATAGGCGTCGCGGTCATGACAAGGACGTCGGGCTCAGCAGGTGCAGCAGTGACGATGTGGGGAACGGGGTTTATGTGGGGACGGGCATCTGTGTGGGGACGGGCGCCTTCGCCCGTCCCGCCGAGCGCAGCTCGGCTGGTCTCCTCAACATCCCCTGACTTCCTCATCAACTTCAACCGCTGCAACACTCCAAACCGATGCTGCTCATCCACGATCACCAGCCCCAGCTTGGCAAACTCGACTTTCTCCTCCAGCAGCGCATGCGTCCCAATTACCAACTGTGCGTTTCCCTGCGCGATATGCCGCCGCACCTCCCGCTTGCGGTCCGCCTCCAGCGATCCCGTCAGCAGCACAATGCGGTACCCGGCATTCTCCAGAATCCGCCGCGCCGAGAAATAATGCTGTTGCGCCAGAATCTCAGTCGGCGCCATCAGGGCCACCTGGCATCCGTTCTCAATCGCAATGATGGCCGCCTCGAAGCCCACGATCGTCTTACCCGATCCCACGTCCCCCTGCAGCAAACGCCGCATCGGATAAGGCTTCTCCATGTCGGCCGCAATTTCCTTCAGCACGCGCTTCTGTGCGGCCGTGGGATGAAACGGCAGAATCTTCTTAATCGCCGCCCGCACCCGGTCGTCCAGTCGAAATGCGATTCCGGTCTGCGCCTTCTGTTGGTGCCGCTTCAACTCCAGCCCCAGTTCCACGAAGAACAACTCGTCAAAGATCATCCGGATATGCGCCGGCGTGCGCGAAGACTGCAACGCTTCGAAGCTTTCGCCCGGCTCCGGCCAGTGCACGTTCCACAGCGCGGCCCGCGGAGAAATCAGGCCGAGATGCGCGCGCACCGCGGCAGGAATCGGGTCCGCCAGGTCCGGCGTGAGATTGTCGAGCGCGGTGCGAATCGCCTTCCGGAACCAGCGCGGCGTCAGCCGTCCGATCGCCTCGTAAATGGGAACGATGCGCCCAATCTCCAGCGACTCGGCAGCTTTCTTTTCCGCGCCGTTCTCGCCGGAGTCAGTCGGGTCCCCCAGGATCTCGAACTGCGGCTGAATGATCTGCAACTCACGGCTGCGTTCATCTTCTTCAACCTTGCCGTAGAGCGCGATCATCTGCCCGGCCGTGAACTTGTCCTGCAGGTAGGTCGCATTGAAAAAGAGGCAACGCAGGCGCGCGCGCCCCTGTCCGACGGTCAGCTGAAAAATCGGCATTTTCCGCGTGCGGAACAGCCCGGAATTGCGCACTTCGCCGACGACTGTGGCCATCTCGCCCGGGCGTAGCTCGGAAATCCCCCGCGGGTTCAGCCGGTCTTCATAGCGAAATGGCAGATAATGGAGCAGGTCGCCGACGGTGTGAATCCCCTTGGCGGCAAGGACTTCCCCAATGCGCGGACCAACACCCTTCACATATTGGACGGGCGTGGAGAGTTCGAGCATGCGCTAGGTTTCCGTGGGCTGCAAAAGATGAAAAGGAATGTTAGCAGGAGCAGGCGAGTGCCCGCTCGTGCCTCCTGAATAGTCAGCTGCGGGGTTTTGTGTGCTATCGCCTCTCGTCAACTATTCCATCCGGTGCCTTGTTGAGCGTATTGGGTTTCCATTAGGCAGCAAGCAGGAAAGCAGGGGCTCTGTCAGTGAGTCACAGTTACATTGATCGTTCCAAGCGCCCTGGTTGTGTTCGTGCCGGCGGCTGATGCATTCACGGTGATGGTGTAAACGTTGGAACCACCTCCGTTCCCGCCACCGACGCCACAACCTCAGGCAGAGCAGCGGGAGGTTGCGGAAGCAAGTAGTCCTGCTCGACGCCAAACGTTCCGTCCTCGTTTCCCAACAACACGCCGACTGATGAAGTATCGGATTCAGCCACGATCAGATCGAGCACTCCAATCCCACGCAAATCAGCCGTCGCCAGAAACACCGGCGTCGAGCCGTTGGGCAGGGGGAGGATGCGCGGGAGTTCGAACGTCCCATCTCCGTTCCCAAAATAAATCCATAAGTCGTCGGTGCCTCCATTAGCGACGACGAAATCCGTATGTCCATCTTTGTTGAAGTCTCCTGTCACGACGGAATTCGCGATCCCGCCGGCCGGCAAAGTGCCCCGGAGCTGGATCCCCGGAAGAATGGCAGGCAACTGGCTCGCGGACAGTGACCGAGGCCTTTTGGTCGCCTGGATTCTGGATCTCAACTGCTGTGCCCGAGTCGCCGCCCTGCCCAACAGATACTTGCCGGGTACCACGCTCGATCATGATGTGTTGTGCAAACTCCCCTCCCATCGGGAGGCGGGTATCCTATTTTGACCGAGAGATGTCTGGTGGGCTACGCCACCACTAATGATGAAGAAAATCATCGAAGAAGCAAGGTCGTTGCTCTCTCGAAAGGAACCAGTGCGTCTGCGCTGACGCCAAACGTGTTTCCGCAAACGACACAAAAAAGCCCATCTCCCTTGACACGTCCGACGTCGTTAGAGATGTTGCAAAATCCCCCTCACACTCGTTAACCCATCCCGTCTTTACAAAAACGTTTGGTGACGCGTCCCAACGGCTCCAGCCTGGAAGACCTTTTCTTCACTGCCCCGAGCCCGGGCAACTGCCGCGCCCCATCCTCCATCTGATCAATTCTGAAAGATCAAACCTGGACAGGCTCGATTCAGGAACTTCGAGCCTGACGCTGGGGTCTATCCCATCGACCATCCGCTCGGTCTTGGCCAGACCAACCCGCGACGGAGGAATCCATGCACCGATGGGCCCATTTCGCACTCGTTCCGTTCACAATCGTAATCCTGACCGCGCCCGCTCTCGCGCAACTCGTGGATCTGCAGCCCGCACCCGCGTCACAAGCTGCCCCGTCGAGCCTTCTTTCGGCCTCCTCACCAGCAGACGCCAAGTCCAAAGCTGAAAAAGAGAAGGAGGTCATTGCCCGCCACCAAGCGGCTCTCACGCTGCTCGACCTCGTTCTCGTCGGCGCCAGGAACCTGAGCCTCCCTCAAAACCGCATCGCCGTCGCGTCCGAGGCGTTCCCCCTCCTGTGGAGCCGCAACGAGCCGCAGGCCCGCAGTCTGGTCACGCAAATGGTCGGCGACTTCGCGCAAGCCGCCACTCGTCAGCAGGAGAATCCGGCGCCTAACGCCCGGCAAATGCTGCTCCAACAGTGGCAGATGGTGCTGCGAACGATTGCCCAGTCCGATGCGGAATTAGCTCTCAGCTTCATGCACGCGACCCGCACGTTTGTGCAAATCGGAAATCCTGAACAGGAAGAAGCCGAAGAGCGCAGCCTGCGTCTTGAACTCGCGGCGCAAGAAGCTGAGCATCATCCTCGCAACGCCCTGCGCCTCGCGGAGAAAGACCTGCAAACTCCCGGCGACCTGCCTCAAGAACTCATCAATCTGTTGAGCCAGATTTCTGCGAAGGATCCGGAGGCCGGAACGCAACTGCTGCACGAAATCGTGGCCCGCGTTCGCGGCACAAGTCTCCCGGAAGACGGCAACTTTAACTTCGCACTCAATCTGCTCAACTCGCAGGCCAACTCACCCGCCAACGGCGCCGCTCCCGACGATTCTTTGAAGACGCTGGCCGACACCGTGGCTTCGGCTGTCCTAAACTCAGAGTTCCCCGCAACATCTCTGCCCATGTTGCAAGGTTCGATCTCTGCCTTCGAACAGTTTGCGCCCGGACGGGTGCAGGCCTTGAACCGAAAGATCGAGGAATACATTCACACCCTCAACCCGGAACAACAGATGTGGAACCAGGTGAATGAGGCGCAGGCCAGCGGAGATCCGAACCAACTTGTCGCCGTGGCTGAACAATCCTCGGAGGGTGTTCGTTCGAACCTGTATCAGCAAGTTGCATGGCAGTTTGCCAACAACGGCGACTTGCAGCGCGCCCGCCAGATCGCCGACAAACTGCCCGATCCGTTTCAGCGCGAGCAGGTCTTGCAACAGGCGATTCGACAAGCGGCATCGAACGCCGCCAATCAGGGAGAGTTCGCTGCCGCCCGCCAACTCGCGCAAGAAATCACTCCCGACGAAGATCGCGCCACCATCCTGGCGCAGTTCGCCTCAAGCGCCGCGGTCGCGAAGCAGCCGGCACTCGCCCAGGAAATGCTTGAGGAAGCCGCCGGACTCCTGGTGAATCGCGCCGCCGGTGCACCCGCCTTTGCGGCGCAGTTGCAGGTCGCTCAGGCCTTCGCCCATCTGCAGCCCGCACGCGCCGTTCCCCTGCTCGAGCGTTCCGCCGGCCAGTTGGAACAAGTGCTCACCGCCGCAGTTGCGGTCGATGCTTTCCTGCCCTATCAGCACTCGTTTGAGGCTGGAGAACTGGTCCTGAACAACAGTTTCCTGTGCACTTCGCTCATCCGCCCCTATGCGGAGGCCACCGCGGAGCTCGCCAACTCCGATCTTCCTACGGCCCGCATTCTGGCCGACCGCCTTTCGCTTCCCGAGGCCCGCCTGTTCGCCGAGCTACTCGTGGCGCGCAACGCGCTCGGCGACGCTCCTCCGGCAGAGGCAAGAGTTGTGACTGGTGGGCGCTTTCTATTGTCGATGCGGTACTAGGTCTGCAGAAGAAAAACCGATTCGCCCGGCCGCAATTTTCGCTCACGGAAGCGCTAGCACCCGGCGAAAAAGCCGCTAAAATCGGGCCGAAAACGAAAGTACACTGACCCCAAAATGTGCAAATCTCAAAACCGGAAGAAAACCAGTCTCATTTAGCCCAGGGTCATGTTAATGTCCGATGAATTGCATAACTGGTTACTACTCATGGATTTAAAGGGGGCAATGACGCCCTCCTGAAACCGACCGCTCGGTTCTGGCTCAAAGGAATCTGGAATGCGATTTTCAATTCCACAATCTTTTCCACAGGCAAAGGGTGTCAAACCAGACGCTGGCGCAAACCCAAGGCCCTAATGGACTTACCGAGACCTTCTACAGTGTCCGCTGTAGGCGGCAACTACTCCTCTGAGTCGCTCCCGCCCTCGGCGAGGGACTCAAATCGGGTGCTATTTTTCAGGAACGCCATCCTGACTTTCCCGATAGGCCCGTTTCTTTGTTTGGCAATAATGATCTCGGCCTTACCCTGCAATTCCGGATCATCCTGCTTGTAGACTTCTTCGCGGAAAATAAACATCACCAGGTCGGCGTCCTGCTCAATCGATCCCGACTCGCGCAAGTCGGCGAGTTGCGGACGATGATCTCCACCGCGACTCTCCGGCGCACGGCTCAACTGCGACAGCGCAATCACCGGCACGCTCAACTCTTTCGCCAGCGCTTTCAGGCCGCGCGAGATCGCCGAAACTTCCTGCGTACGATTTTCAAAGCGCTTGCCCCCGCCCGACATCAGTTGTAAATAATCTACGATGATCAGATCGAGGCGCCCGCCCTGCGCCTGTTTCAACCGCCGCGCCTTGGCCCGCATCTCGCTCAATGAAATACCCGGAGTGTCGTCGATGAAAATCGGCGCGTGCGCCAGTTGCTCCATCGCCCGCACAACTTTCCGCGTGTCGTCCTGCCACAGCGAACCGGTACGCATCTTGTGCGCATCGACCCGCGCCTGCGAACACAGCAAGCGCATCAGCAGCGCCTCGCGCGACATTTCCAGCGAGAACACGCCCACCACCTGCTGATCCTCAATCGCCGCGTTCTCCGCAATGTTCATCACAAACGCCGTTTTGCCCATCGAAGGCCGCGCCGCAATAATCACCAGATCCGAGCGCTGCAACCCCGACGTCATCTCATCCAAGTCGACGTAGTGCGTCGCCAGTCCCGTGATGCGCTGCCCGCGTTGCAGCAACGCGTCCACCGACCCAAACGATTCGCGGACGATTTCCTGCACGCCCATGAACCCGCGCCCAATACGCTTATCCGACAGCTGAAAAATCGCTGCCTCGGCATCGCTGAGAACATCCTCCGCCGCGTCCCCTTGATCCGACGCTCGCGCAATCGCCGTGGTCGCCGCCGAAATCAATCCGCGCAGCAGCGCCTTGTCGCGCACAATCTTGACGTAGTGCTCAATGCTCGGCCGGTCCGGGACGCCATCCACCAAGCTCGACACATACGCCACATCGCCGATCGGCTGCAGATCCTTGTGCCGGTCGAGTTCTTCGATCAGCGTGATCATGTCGATCGGCCGCGACGACTCCGCCAGATCGACCATCCGCGAATAAATGCGCCGGTGCGAGTCGAGCGAGAAATCCTCGATCCGCAAATGCTCGGCCGCCTGGTTGTACGCAAAGTTGTCGAGCAGGATCGCGCCCAGAATCGAGCGCTCCGCCTCTACGTTCGCCGGAAGCGTGCTGATGCTGTAATCAGTAGTCGCCATGGTCTGTACAACACTCTGTCGCATTCGCAGACTCAGCATAAGCGAACATAAGGCGAAGCGCAAAATGAATTGTGCAGAAGCTGTGAAGGTCAGCCACTATCCTGTGGAAGCCCCGCGAAAACAGGTCCGTAACACGAAATCCGCGCACCCGAATCAGAAGTTTGGTCTATCCGCGTGAAGTTGGACTTATCCAGGTGAATCCGCGCAAATCCGTGGCGAAAGGTTCTTGCTCCAAATGGAAATGCGGCCGGGGCCAGCCACCCCGACCGCATTCGTACGTGGTTTCCTGCGCAGCCTGATCACCGCGTGGCGGCGGAATGACCGCTTCGGCCCGACAGCGCTCCCGCTCTCACGAGCAACGAGTGCCACATTTGCCAAAGCGAGTTGCCCATTCGCAATCTCACGACCACGAACTGGCAAGCCTGCGGTGGCCAGCGGTCCGTCCTGTTCCCGCTCAAAGAGCAACGAACAGGTGGGGGAGGAGGCCGCAATGCCCGGGCAACCAGTCGCGCTTGCGCGCGTTTTCTGGAATGTCCCCCGGCGATTCACCCTCGAGAATCACCGGGCTGCCGCTGGCTCTGCCGCAATCATTCGGCAAGCTCAGGAAACTTCACGTTTCGCTGAACCCACTCTCCGTCAGTTTGTTGCGTCCCGCAACACAAAAAACTTCCCCCCTTGTGCAGAAGCTGTGGACGTTGAGACTTCCCTGTGGAAGACCGAGGAAAACTAAGAATGAATTTTCCGACGCCCATCCCTCCGCCCGCCCTTTCAATAACTTAGACGGCGTAAAGAATTCACGAATGCAAAGACGGCCCCAAGGGACGCCCAATTGTTGGGACGCTCCATGTTGAAACGGCCCATGTGGGGACGGCCGCCTCGGCCGCCCCGTGAAGGCGAAGCCGAGCAGCCCTGAGTGAACTCTCGCCACGACCCGTTCCACCGCAAATGTAGAAGGCCGAAATATTTGGGCTTGTGTCCCGATTCTGAAACAGAAAAAAGGCACAGCCAAAGCCGTGCCCGATTCTGCATTCTGACTTCTTACTTAGTCTCTTACTCCGTCCATAAACGCCCGCAACTTCCGTGAGCGCGACGGATGCCGCAACTTGCGCAGCGCTTTGGCTTCGATCTGCCGGATGCGTTCGCGGGTGACTGCGAACGACTGCCCGACTTCTTCCAGCGTATGCTCGCTGCCGTCTTCGAGGCCGAAGCGCATCTTGATGACTTTTTCTTCGCGCGGCGTTAGCGTGCGCAGGACCTGTCCCGTCTGGTCCTTCAGGTTCACGTTGATCACCGCCTCGGCCGGAGAAACCACGCCGCGGTCTTCGATGAAGTCGCCCAGATGCGAATCTTCCTCTTCGCCGATCGGCGTTTCGAGCGAGATCGGCTCCTGCGCGATCTTCAGCACCTTGCGTACTTTCGCGACTGGAATGTCCATGCGCTTGGCGATCTCTTCCGACGTCGGCTCGCGTCCCAGTTCCTGCACCAGCTGCCGCGAGGTGCGGATCAGCTTGTTGATCGTTTCGATCATGTGCACCGGGATACGAATCGTACGCGCCTGATCGGCAATCGCGCGGGTAATCGCCTGCCGAATCCACCACGTGGCATACGTCGAAAACTTGTAGCCCCGGCGGTATTCGAATTTGTCGACGGCCTTCATCAGGCCGATGTTGCCTTCCTGAATCAGGTCGAGGAACTGCAGTCCGCGGTTGGTGTATTTTTTGGCAATCGAAACCACCAGACGCAGGTTGGCCTCAATCAGTTCACGCTTGGCCTGCTCCGCGTCCATGTCGCCCTGGATGATCTCGCGCTGCGTGCGCTTGAGCTCCTGAAACGACACTCCGGTTTCGAGTTCCAGCTTTTCGACTTCGCCGCGAATGGCGCGCGCCTGTCGCCGATATTCTTTCTTCTGCTCTTCGCTGCGCGTGGCGTCGGCCTTGCGCTCCAGGTTCTGCGTCTGCCGGTCGAGCGAACGCATGCCGTCGACGGTCTTGTTCAGACGCTCGATCAGCCGCTTACGCTCGGCGTTGGTGAATCCCAGCTTGCGCACCGCCTGCGATGTGGCAACAATGCCGCGCGCCAGCTTGCGCCGCGCCCGGCGATGATCCTTCGGTTTCTTGGTCTTCGAAACTTCGAGATATTTTTCTTCGAGCAGCGCGGCCTTCTTGTACAACTTGGCCATGTCGTCGATCTTGCCGGTGAACTCATTCAGGCGGTTCTGCAGGATCTCGTCGGTGATCTCCTCTTCGTCGAAGGTGACCACTTCCTTGATCGAGCGCACGCCCTTCTTGAGGTCCTCGCCCATGGCCAGCAGTTCGCGGATCACAATCGGCGACCGCGACAGGGCCTTGAGCACGCGGATTTGGCCGCGCTCAATTCGTTTAGCGATTTCCACTTCGCCTTCACGCGTGAGCAGCGGCACAGTCCCCATCTCGCGCAAATACATGCGGACGGGATCGTTGGTTTTTTCCAGCGCTCCGGGGGTCAGGTCGAGTTCTACGTCCTCGCCTTCCTCGGATTCATCGAATTTTTTATCGAGCGTGGCGGAAGGAAGCTTGGGCCCCTCCAGCACGTCGATGCCTTGCGTACCGATCGTCGTGAGCAGATCATCCAGGTCTTCGGGACTGTGCACATCGTGCGGGATCAAATCGTTCACCTGGTCGTAGGTGAGATATCCCTTCTCTTTGCCTGTGTCGATCAGCTTTTTGATGTCGTCGAACTTGTCGTCAAGAGCCAAAAGGTGTGTCCTCGAACTGCTTTATTTCCGCTCCACAGGAGCTTGTGATAATGTTCCTTTAAGGGTGGGAATATGGGTGTTGCGGGATTCCGCGTACCGCACAAACCTTTAGATTTTAGCAAATGAGCCGCGCACCGTCTATCGGTTGCCCGCTTTATCTCCCGCTACCCGCCGCTATCTTCAATTCCCTTAAATAGTTAGATGGCTGCGCAGGGCTTTTTGTTTCAAGCACTTTTCTTGTTTCCCGCGTTTTTCAGGCCTTCTTCGGCCAAGCTGGGATCTCTGAGGGCGCGGCTGATTCGCTCCAGTTCCGTGAGCAGTTCGCGCAGGCGGTCTTTGTCGGCGGCGAGGCCGGGCTTCTTCAGTTCCTGCTGGACGTCCTCCTGACGGCGGCGCAAGTGAATGCGTCGCAGGGCGCGGACTGCGGCTTCCAGGACTTCGGCCGTGAGCTCTTCATCCTCCTTCAGAAGAATTAGCGCCAGCAGGCGGCGATCGCTCTCCGTCGCCGGCACTTCGAGGACATCGGCAAATTCTCGGTCCATGTTGAGGAGCGACTCGGCCAGGGACTCGGTCGCGAGTCCCCGGTGCAGGCCTTCGTTCTGCAAGACGAACTGCGCCTGGCGGGCGGGATCGAATTCTTCTTCGGCGCCGTCGCGGGCGGAGAGATGCTCTTCGCCGGATTGCATCTGGCGCGCCGAGGCCAGGGCGCGGATCAGGACTTTTTCCGCGTCGGTTGCCTGCGCTTCCACTGGAGCTTTGACAGCGGACGTGGCACGGGTGGACGCGGCGTGCCGCAATTCCTGCCGCAAGACTGCGGAGTCGATGCCCAGCTTCTGCGAGATCTCATGCGCGAGTTCGTCGCGCACGATTCGGCTCGGGACTCGCTGGATGTGGGGCAGCAGGTAATTCACGGCCTTCTGCTTGCCTTCGCCACTACGCACGGGGAACTGGGTGCGCGCGCGCTCGATCAGGTAGTCAAAATATTTTTGCGAATGCTTTAGCGCCTCTCCGTAGGCTTCTTTGCCTTTGCGGCGGATGTAGAGGTCGGGATCGAATCCCTGGTCGAGGGTCAGCACCTTGATCGTGAACTCTTCTTCGACCAGCAATCCCAGCGTGCGCTCGGTCGCTTTCGCACCTGCCGTGTCGGGATCGAAGTTGACGACAGCATTCTTACTGAAGCGCCCAAGTAGCTTCGCCTGCAGTTCGGTGAACGCCGTGCCTGAGCTGGCGATCACGTTATGAAATCCGGCAGCGTAGACGGAGATGCAGTCCATTTGGCCTTCGACCAGGATGGCGTAGTCGAACTTCTTGATCCACTCTTTGGCGAGATCGAGGTTGAAGAGCACCTTGCCCTTGGAGTAGATCGGGGTTTCGGGCGAGTTCAAATATTTGGGGCCGGATTTTTCATCCGTGGCGAGCGTGCGGCCGGTGAAGGCGATCACTTTCCCTGCTTCGCTGGCGATGGGGAACATGACGCGGTTGCGGAATTTGGAGTACATGGCCGCGAGCTGCGAGCCACGAGCTTCGAGCTCCGAGCCACCCCGGCCCTTGTCATCCTGAGGGCCCGCCTTTTGGGCACGAATGACCTCTGCACTTCGCTGCGGATCGTCGTCCCCACCTTGAGATTCATTGCTCGTAGCTCGTGGCTCGGAGCTCGCAGTTTCCTTCCACGAAAACAGGCCGCTCTCGCGTAGGACCTCTTCGCTGAATTCTTCTTTCAGTCGATCGCGCAGGAGGAATCCTGAATCGGGGGCGTAGCCGATGCGGAAGCGGGCAATCATCTCCTGATCGAGACCGCGGCCTGCGAGGTATTCCCTGGCTCGAGCGCCTTCGGGGCGGCGCAGGCATTCCTGAAAGAACGCTACGGAACGCTCGTGAACGTCGAGAAGCTGTCCGCGCAGGCGAGCTTCTTTCGCTTCGCCGGGCGTTGAATAACTGGCCTTGGGCAGCGGGATGCCCAGTTTCTGCGCCACCATCCGCACGGACTCGGGGAAGGTGATGTTTTCGATTTTCTGGATGAAGCTGAAGACGTCCCCGGACACGCCGCAGCCGAAGCAGTGATAAAACTGCCGGGTGGCGTGGACGGAAAACGATGGCGTTTTCTCGCCGTGAAACGGGCACAGCCCCGAATAGTTCTGCGCCCCGGCTTTCTTCAGCTTGATGTAGTCGCCGATGATCCGGACGATGTCCGCCTGCTGCTTGACCGTGTACGCGAAATCGCCAGGGTTCGCCATCGTAGGGACAGAATTCTCCTCAAGAATTGTCAGGGAAATTGCGGCTGAATGAAATATACAGCGGCGGGATTGTTGTGGAGAAGCTGTGGGAATCGAGGGTTAGTGGTTGAAATAGACGGAAAAGCTAGCCTTTGAGGTTGGCGGGGAATCCACCCCGTTCCTGATGCAACACCAGTGAAGCCATCCTTAGAGCCCGGTCGCGGGTGATACCAGAGGATTGTTCCTGTGCCAGCGAGTGATCGGGTTCCTCGACCACAAAGAGCGGTCGAGCTCCAACAGGCTGCAGAACGATTCGCAGCTTTAGGTTGAGAGTCTCGGGATATTCGGCGAGAGAGTTGCCCAATCTGCCTTTGAACGGACCTCGGGAATTCTCCCGTCCCACCAGTTCCCAGCATTCAGAGATTTCGTCAAATACTTCTTCGCGAACGGACGCCCACAATCCCCAAAGAAAGACCTCATTCGATCCAACGATAGGAATCTCGAGCCATCCCCTAATGAAGAACCATAGCTGATCGATGATGTATTGGTCGGAACCTATCACAGCTCGAGCGTCTCGCTCGTCTCGCGTCATATTCGCATACTGGTCGGGGAACTCGGCCGCAAAACTAAACGGAAGTCCGGTGTGGATTTGGCCGCAGGTTGCGCATTTGTAGCTCTCAATCATTGATGTTTCCCGCGCGGACATTCGGGAGTTTCCGAACCGAGGAGGTGTCTGTCGTCCCTCCGGGACTTGTTCCACTTCTACCAATCCACCCAGCGCTGAAGCGCTGGGCTAAGTTGTTTCGTCCCTCCGGGACTCGTTACCGCGTTTTGCGTGCACCCAGGACTTACGTCCTGGGCTAACATATGTCGCCGCTCCGCGGCTGCAGCCCGGAAGAATTCCGCTGCACCGTCTAACCAACAAAACGCTACGATAACTTCAGTCGCGCTCGTCGCGGAATACTCCTCGCCAATCTTCGACCATAGCCCTAGACGTTCAACTCCACCAGCGTCGCTCCTCCGCCGCCTTCGTTCTGCGGGGCTTCGGCTACCGACGCGACGTGGGGATGCTGCTGGAGCAACTGGCGAAGGGCTTTGCGGAGGATGCCCATGCCGCTGCCGTGAACTACGCGGACGCGTGGAAGTCCCGCGAGGAATGCCTGGTCCACGAACCGTTCGACTCTTGACGAAGCTTCGTCCACGGTTTGGCCAATTACATTGATCTCACTGGGGACGTTTGCTCCCTCGTTCTCAAGTGAGACGGAAATGCCGCGAGCCCGGGCTGCTTTCACGGGGGTATCTGCGGCTTTGCCGTGGGCGCTGGCCAGCACTTCGGCGATGTCGTCGCGCGCGATTTTCATTTTCATCGCGCCCATCTCGACTTCGAAGTGATTGTCGTCGACCTTGCGCACCACCCGCGCCCCACGCCCGGTCGACTTGAGCTTCACCGTGTCGCCTTCGGAAACGTGCTTCACCACCTGCGGCTGGGCGTGCGGGTCGCCGTGATCGGCTCCGGTGGAGTGGGCGACCACCGTGGAATTGAACTGCTCGCTGAACTCGCGGCGCATTTTTGCGATTCGGCGCTCGGCCTCTTTGGAGAGTTTCTGCGCGGCGGCGCGGTCCTGGACCGCGTTGACCGCTTCGCGCGCGTGGTATTCGAAATCTCGGAGGAGGCTTTCGAGCTTCTTCTCCATCTCGCGGATTTTGACCTGCTGCTCTTTGCGTCCCTCGGCGGCGAGCTGCGCTTTCTCTTTCTCAAGTTCCTGTTCGCGGGTCTTGAGGCGCAGCCGTTCGGTGTCGGCCGCTCGCAGATCGGCATGCAGTTTGTCGAGGAACTGCCCTACGTCGCGGGCTTGCGTGCCCAGCCTCGATCGCGCGCTTTCGATGATCGCGGGATTCAATCCGAGGCGACGCGCGATGTTGATGCCCGCTGACGCTCCCGGCACTCCGACTTTGAGCTCGTAGGTCGGCTGCAGCGTGGCCTCGTCGAAGCCGACTGACGCGTTCACTACTCCGGGAGTATTCGCAGCGTAGACCTTGAGCGACGTGTGGTGAGTAGAGATCACGGTCATGCATCCGATCCTGCCGAAGTAGCCTGCGATTGCGACGGCTAGAGCTGCGCCCTCTTCGGGATCGGTGGCGGAGCCCAGTTCGTCGAGCAGGACGAGCGACTGCGCGGTGGCCGTGCGCGAGATGAGATCGATGTTGGTGACGTGCGCGGAGAAGGTGGAGAGATTCTGCTCGATTGACTGGTAGTCGCCGATGTCGGCCAGGACCGAGTCGAACACGGGGAGTTCGGCGCGGTCTGCGGGCACCGGGAGACCCGACTGCGCCATCAGGGCTAGCAGGCCGACGGTCTTCAGCGTGACTGTCTTGCCGCCGGTGTTGGGGCCGGTGATGATGAGTTGGCGGCGGGTACCTTCGAGTTCTACCGTGACGGGGACGACAGCGATACCCTTCGCTTTCAGGTTGCGCTCCAGAAGCGGGTGCCTTGCGTTGTGCAGCAAGAGCCGAGCTGCGCTCGGCGGACGCCCGAGGCGGCCGTCCCCACATAAATCTTTCCCACCTGGATCTTCCCCACATACATCTTGCTTCGCTGTCAGCGTCACTGCCACGCAGTAGTAGTCTTCGGCAAACTTCGCTTTCGCAAACTGCAACTCCAACTCGCCGAGCACATCCACTGCGGCCAGGATTTCTTCGGACTTTGCTCCGATGCGCTGGGTCATCTCGAGGAGAATGCGGTGGATTTCTGACAGTTCCTCTTCCAGCAGGCGGACCAGTTCGTTGTTCTGCTCGATGGTCTCGAGGGGCTCGATGAATACCGTCTGGCCACTGGAACTCGCGCCATGCACCACGCCCTGCACGCGACGTTTCTGCTCGACCTTGACCGGGATGACGAAACGCTCGCCGCGAATAGTGACCAGTTCATCCTGCACCGTGCCGCCTTCGGAGAGGCGGCGCAGATAGCCGCGCAGGGATTCCTGAATCGAGCGGCGCTGTTTTTCAATCTCGCGGCGGATGCGCGCCAGTTCGGGCGAGGCCTTGTCTTCGAGCGTTCCATCGGGCTGGATCTTGTTGCGGAACCCGCGCAGGAACTCCGTGAAGTCGACGATCTGGTCCGACAGCGCGCGCACCCGGTGCCAATCGGACTTCATATTCGCCGGGGGATGCAGCACGATCTCGCGCCATTCCGCCGCGCGATCAACCACCAGGATCACGTCGCGAATCTCGGTGGTCTCTAGAGCTGCGCCGGCGATGCGCGCTTCCTTCACCAGCAGATCAATGTCGATGAGCCCAGAAAAATCAAAGCGCCCGCCCACGCGGCGGAACTCCCGAACCTCCTGGGCGAGTTCCTGCTGGCTCTCAATCCAGTCGCAGTCGGTCGAGGGAGCGAGCGCGGCAATGCGCTCCTGCCCGAGGGGCGAAGAGGCGTATGCACGCAGGAGTTCCCGCAGAGATTCGAACTCCAGTACGCGTGCCGAACTGTGGATGAGCTCACTGGACATCGCAATTTATGGTAGCAGGAGCGGAACTTCGCAATGGGATTGGAAACGCAGAGAGTAAAGATCGAAGAAACGGTGGTGGATTAATCTCCGCCGGCGCCGGCGACCTGCACCGCGGGCTCAACCGCCGCGGGGATTCTCACGATGAATAGCGCGCCGCCTTCCGGCTTGTTCTGGCAGGTGATTTGTCCGTTGTGATCCTGTATCACGCCGTAGACGGCACTCAGGCCGAGGCCGGTGCCTTTTCCAACCGGCTTGGTCGTGTAGAAGGGATCGAAGACGCGGAGCGGGTCGCGAATGCCGGGGCCGGTGTCGGAGAATTCCAGCATGGCGTTATCGCCCAGACGGTGGGCTGTGATTTGCAGTGAGCCTCCGCCGGCTTCTTCGAGGGCGTCCATGGCATTGTCGATGATCTCCACGAAGGCCTGAAAGAGTTGGTTGGCGTTGCCCTGCACCTTGGGAAAATTCGGCGCGATGGACACCTCCACGCGGATCTTGCCGCCGGGGTGCCGCAATTCCAGCATCTGGGTCGAGCGTTGCAGGAGCACACTAAGGTCGACGAGGATTTTTTCTCCGGGCGACTGCTGGGCAAAGCGCAGAAGATCCGCGACCAGATCGCGTGTCCGGCGGGCCTGGTTCACGATCTTGCGCACCAGTTGGTTCTGTTCGTCGGTGAGGTGTTCCTTGGCCCAGAGTTGCTCCGAATAATTCATGATGGCCGTCAAAGGATGGTTAATCTCATGGGCCGCTCCGGCCACGAGATTGCCGAGGGTAGCCAGCTTTTCTTTCTGCACCAGCTGGCTCTGCAGACTCTTCTGGCCTTCATAGCTGCGGCGCGATTCCTGCAGCAGTGCGATCAGCGCCTGGTCCTGCAAATATTGGCGAAGGAAGACGAATGCGCCCAACACCAACATGGCAGCCAGAACGGTGAAAACGCGGAACTCGCGCGAGGGAGCGGCCGATTTGTCTGCCAGCACGGTCCACACACCCAAGACCGGCAGTGACAACAGTGCCAGCATGGCGAGCTGGGGAACGACATTCTTCCACCAGAAGGGGTGCAAGGTCGCCTGGCGGCTTTCGAGATCCCATTCGCGAGCCGACAGCGCCGCCGCCGTCATCCACGCCAGAGTCCCGACGGCGGGAATGTCGTAAGGGCTGCCCGCGTAATAGCTGCCGCTCCGTCCGGCCTGGTAGAGCAACTGCGACCCGATCGCGTACAGCATGCTGCCGGCGAGAAGATGCAGATAGAGCCGCCGCCATCCGCCTGAACTGGTCCACGCTGCCAGGCCCAGTACGGCCGGCAGCAGCGAGTTCTGGAGCAGATACAGCCGGTTGTAATAGACGTTGTAGAGATCGGAATTCACCATTACATACTGGTGAGGAAACACGAGGAAGGCGTAAAGAAAGATCCACCATCCCATCAGCATCAGAAAATTCAGCAGGCTGAGATGGATTCTTCCTTCCTTCTTTGCCAGGTCGGGACGCCAAGCCACAGCCGCGATCATCGGGACCGCATGCATGAATAGAATGATGTCGAAAAAAAATATGTCCGGAACTTTTTGATGCAGGCCGATCTCGCAATATACGATAGCTACCCGATTGCACGCCCATAGCGAGAATCCGAGGGCGATCAACGCCCAGAAGCTGCGCTCCTGGCCAGGGCGGGTCAGAGCGTTGGTTAAAGTGATGGCGATGGCCGCCAGCATCAGGGCCAAGGCCGCGAGATCGGAAAATGCGGTCAGCCCAGGGCTGGGTCGGGCGATCAACGACGTCCCCGCAAAGGCTAGAGTGATTGCGGCCGCTGCGGCAAACCAACGGTGTCGTTGGAACAGACTCATCCGCCCAATTCTATGGGACGCAATTGAGGATGCGCGAGGACCGTTTGGAATCCCGTAGATTACTTCCGTTACACCCCCGGGGGAGGGGGAGGCATCCTTTGGCTGGGCGGTTCTGGAGGAGGTTTTGACCTGCTGCGCTCTCTAAGATGTTCTAAAATCAAGCTAGGAAGGGTATTTAGCTGATCCTTCCCCCTGGTGACCTCGATGGCATTCCCTGTGACCCGCCTGCGCCGCCTTCGCCGCACGGCGGAGCTGCGTAATTTGGTATGTGAAACCCGCCTTACGCCGGACGCATTCGTCTACCCCATGTTCGTGTGCCCTGGAGAAGGCGTCCGGAAGGCAGTCGGGTCGATGCCGGGAGTGTTCAATCTGTCGGTGGACGAAGCGGTGAAAGAGGCGCGGGAAGTGCATTCGCTGGGCGTGCCTTCGGTGATTCTGTTTGGGCTGCCCGACAAGAAGGACGAAGTCGCCACTGGAGCGTGGGCTGAGGATGGCATTGTGCAGCAGGCCGCGCGGGCCATGAAGCGCGAAGTGCCGGGACTGCTTCTGATGGGCGATGTGTGCTTGTGCGAATACATGTCGCACGGTCATTGTGGGATTGTGAAAGCGACGCTTCCTCGGTCGCTGGGAGCCGCTGCCGTAGACGCCATGAATCAAGTCCGCTTGATGGCGGCAAAGAAATTTGAGGACAACGAAAAGGCATTCGACGCACTAGCTACCGTGGCCGCGCGCGCGGCGGAGTCGAATTACGAAATCGTGAATGACGCTTCGCTCGAACTGCTGGCGGGGACGTCCGTCTCGCTGGCGAACGCGGGGATCGACATCATTGCGCCGTCTGACATGATGGATGGGCGCGTGGGAGCGATCCGGCGCGCTCTGGATGATGCGGGACTGATCAATACGCCGATTCTTTCTTACGCCGCCAAGTTCGCGTCGGGATATTACGGGCCGTTCCGCGAGGCTGCTGACTCGGCGCCGCAATTCGGCGACCGGCGCTCGTATCAGATGGATGGAGCTAATATTCGCGAGGCCATGCGCGAAATCGAAGCCGACATTGAAGAAGGCGCGGACATGATCATGGTCAAGCCGGCCATGCCGTATCTTGACGTCATCGCCGCGGCGCGCGACCGCTTTGAGTTGCCGCTTGCGGCGTATCAAGTGTCCGGTGAATTCGCCATGATCGAAGCCGCCGCGCAAAGGGGCTGGATCGAACGCGACCGCGTCATGATGGAGTCGCTGCTCAGCATCCGCCGCGCGGGGGCGAGCATCATCCTCACCTACTACGCCAAGGACGCCGCCCGGCTGCTGGGCTGAACTGAGACCGTGTGGGGCTGACATTCCTGTCCGCCTGCCGCCAAAGATTCTGCCGCCTTCGCCAACCCTCAATCCTCGACCTGCCGACTAAATGACAAACAAAATCGCTAACTGTAATCATCAAGTGGCTCCCAATTAGGGAACGACCTCAAAAAATACTGGTTGCAGCCATCACGGAATTTCCAATCTCTGTCATCCTGAACGAAGTGAAGGACCCCACTGACGCCGGTAGCCTCGAAGAACGCCGCAAGACATTCTCCCTGTGCCGCTGGGAGTGAGATTTGCTTATGAGGGACCACGAATATTTCGTCTACATCATGTCCAGCCGTTCCGGCACACTCTATATCGGCATGACCAACACCATCTACCGCCGCGCCTGCAACACAAGACCGGCGAAATCGAGGGATTCGCCAGCAAGTATCATTGCAACCGCCTGGTCTACCACGAAAGCTTCGACGACGTGCACAGAGCCATCGGAAGAGAGAAAGAGCTGAAAGGCTGGCTGAGGATCAAGAAAATCGCGCTGATCGAATCGAAGAATCCGAGGTGGGAGGATTTCGCTGAGCATTGGGGAGCCCAGATGCTATTCGCAGGTGAATCCCATGAAAAACAGATAAGCCGATCGTCCCTGAGCCGATTGCACAATCTGTCATCGTGAGCGATTTCAACACCTGTCGCGACTTAAACACCGGGCATCCTGAGCAAAGCGAAGCCCCATCCGCCGATTGTTCCGATGTAGCTCAAGGCATTCTCCCGATACTCCAGTTCGGATTGGAGAACACCTCGCAGTTTCCGTGGCGCTTCCGGCGGCACCGGGGTCCTTCGCTTTGCTCAGGATGACAGAGAGATTTGACTCCGGGCGTACAATTGTTGTGTTCGGTTTCCCGGCCCTTACGTTCCTGAAATTCGCTCGCGCCCGACTTCCCCTCGCGTGAGTGCAATTTATAAGGAGTAGATATGCCCCCTCACAAGCGGGAAGAACTCCGTGCTGTGCACGGTGATGCCTGGGAAGTTGTCGAGACAAAGCCCACACGAATGCGGCGCGGCGTGCAGGCTGCGGCCGAAGACAGTTTCCTGACCGAAATCACAAAGTCAGGCCGCCTCACTACGGTCGACAGTAAGACGCTTCGTTCGCAACCCCGGCGCGCGGCAGTTCCGTCAACACTTGATCTCGAGATGGATGCGGAGCCGGACACTGCCTATCTTGTGATGGCGCGGCACGAATCAGGGGCCATTGTTTTTGTCCTGCCCACGCAGACGGAGCGGCGCAGCACCGCGCGCGGCGTCACAGCGAGCACGGTACGTTTTTCGATCCCACTGCCTCAGACGTTAGCGGCGGAGGCTCCGGAAGAACAACAACGGCGCTCGCTGGTTGGGAAAGTAGTAAGGGCCACCGTCTTGAAGGTGGTGGGCAAACTGGCAGACATGGCCATGCCTCTGCTGGCCAAGGCCGCCGAGACCGCGGTGTGGAAACTCAAAGGTCTGCACGAGGGCTGGAAGTCGGTCTCGCCCGACAACCTGCAGACGCCGGATCTTTCCGCCATCGACATCGCCAAAGCCGTCAGTACAGATGCCGCGCGGCGCAATCTTCTCTTTATTCATGGAACGTTTTCTCACGCGTCGTCGGCATATTCGGCGTTGGCCACAACGCGTGGCTCGAGCGGGAAGACTTTCTTCGAGAGCCTTCAGCCAATTTATGGCAACCGCATTTTTGCCTTCGACCACTTCACCGTGAGCCGCACTCCGGAAGAAAATGCGCGCACGCTGCTGGCTGCATTGCCCAAGGGGCCGTGCCTCTTTGATGTGGTGACGCACTCCCGCGGCGGTCTGGTATTGCGCACGCTGGTCGAGGACGCCGCTGCACTGGGCCCGAATGCGTCGCGCTTCCAGTTGGGCCGCGCGGTGCTGGTCGCTTCGCCGAACGACGGGACGCCACTCGCCTCCCCCAACCGCTTCCAGGATCTTCTGAACTGGTTATCGAACTTGATTGACCTGTTCCCCGAAAACCCTTTCACCACGGCTGCGGGATTCATCACCGAGGGGTTAGCCTGGCTCGCGCACGCCGTTCAAGTGGACATCCCCGGACTCGCTGCGATGAACAGCCAGGGTCCGGTGATTCATCAGTTGCAAGGGCCGCCCGGGCCGCCGCCTCGAGCGTATTCCGCACTGGTCGCGAACTTCGAGCCCGACCGCGGTCTGCTGCAGCGCATGCTGGATGTTGGCGTGGATCTGGTCTTTCAGACGGCCAACGATCTGGTCGTTCCCAGCGAGGGCGGCTGGCACGTGGACACTGGCGCAACACCCGTGATCTCCGCCGATCAGATCGGCTGCTTCGGACGCGGCGGCAACGTGCCCAATCCTGCAGACGGCCCCGTGAATCACATCACGTTCTTCTCGCGCCCCGCTACTGTGGATTTTCTTGTGGCAAGCCTTCCGGGAAAAGCGCTGCCGATCCCCACACTTGATCCGGCGACTCACTTGCCGTACTTGCTCCGCCGTGGTGCGTTTGCGGCAGCGGCCGGGGCGGCAGGGGCAGCGCCGCCGCGCCAACTCGCCGAAACGCTCCCACCACCTCCACCACTACCGCCGGCGCCCGCACCGGGCGCGCTCGCACAATCGAAACTCGCGGGCCCCAGTGGCGACGATGTGTTCTACATCTCCGTGCTGGGCACGGATGAGGAGTATCACGCGAACCATCAGGCAACGCTGCTGGCGACTTTTCGGAACGCCCGCGCGATGGGACGCATGCAGACCCGGAGTGGCGACGCTGGCAAACGATTTCAGAACATCATTGCGGTGCAGCGGGGCATGCATGACTTTCTCAACGGAGAACCCGGTGCCAAGGAATTGCCCGATGACGCAGGTCTTATCAAACTCGGCGTCGATCTGTTCGAAACTTTGTTCCCCGGCAAGGTCCGGCGTCTCTATGACGCGGCGCGCACCGCTCAGCCGAACGGACGCCTGCATTTGATCTTCACTTCGATGATCAGCTGGATCGCCGATCTTCCCTGGGAATTTGCTTACGATCCGGAGCGCAAGAATTTTCTCGCCACTTCCGAAGTGAACTTCACGCGCAATGTGGACACGGCGATTCCTGCCGACCGCTTAGGGGCGCGCGACAAGTTGCGAATCCTGGTCGTGGTAGCGCAGCCCTTGGGACTGGCTCATCTTTCGGTCGATGAGGAGACTGCCGTCGTCAAGAGCGGATTCCAGGGCCTGATCAATGCGAATCTGGCCGAGGTCGATGTTCTCCTCGATGCTACCCCAGCGCTGCTTCATCAATGGCTGGAAGTCTCGCCGGAGCCTATCGACGTTGTCCATTTCATCGGCCACGGCGACTTCGACGCCAAGAATGGAGTGGGCTATCTCGCTTTCGAGAACGAGAACGAAGGTCTGCAAACCGTGGATTCCCAGGTCCTGCAGCAGATCCTTTGCCGCCGCGACATTCGTCTGCTCTTCCTCAACGCGTGCGAAACCGGCAAAGGGGGCACCGCCAATTTCATCCGCGGAGTCGCTCCGGCGCTGGTCGCGGGCGGAGTGCCTGCGGTGGTGGCCAACCAGTTCAGCGTGCTTGACGTCTCCGCCACCGCGTTCGCGCGCCACTTCTACTGGGCGCTGGCGCAAGGACAGACTATTGGCGATGCCGCGCGAGAGGCGCGCGTGGCCGTGAACTACTCCATCTCTGGCGAGGCGATTGACTGGGCCGTCCCGGTGGTGTTCGCCCGCAATCCCGGAGATCGGTTGGCGTTAAAGAATGAAAGTGCTCTCGAACAGCTGGCTGTTTCGCAACGGCAAAGGGTCGTAGCCGGCGCAGCCCAACGCCGCGCGGTGACTCCATCCGGGGAAAGCCGCGAGATCATAGGGCTCTGGGACGTTCACCATGCCCTGCCTCATCTGGACCAGATCGCCGAACGGCTCACGGCGGTGCAGAACGTTTATATCTTCAAGCCAGTTTCCGTCGTCGCTCCGCTCGGCACATGGCAGCGCGAAAAAACGGAAGAAGTCGCGTATCTCAACGCCTCGGAAGTTGCCAGAAGGTTAAAAGACAAGCCGCGGGAACTCGGCGTGAAGCGTCTGATCGCCTTCACCGACTTCCCGCTGCGCGATGGCCGCACTCTGGGCTTGTACGCCTGGGACGACTATCCGCGACAAAACATCTCAATCTTCTCCACCTACGAATTACTCGATCAGGTCAAGCCGCCGCTCAGCATCGAGCGCATGGTCGCGAACGCCGTATCTTCGTTCATCATTGGCGTGCCGGCTCACAAAGGCGGCCCGAAGGGCTGCGTCTCGTACTACAACGAAGAGTGCGAGATTGAATACATCGCCGGCCCGCTCCAGGTCTGTCCCAAGTGCCGCCATCTACTGGTCAAGGATCGTGCCAAGCTAGCCGTGGTGGAGAAATTATTGAAGGCGTATCCATAAACTTATGTGGGCGGTTTATGTGGCGCGGGCGCCCCCGCCCGCGAACGCCGGCACTAGGAAAATCGCCGCCCCCCGCTCTTTGTCATTCCGAACGAAGTGAGGAATCTGCTGTCCCATCCCTCTCCAGAGCTCCAACGTTGTACACTTAGCCGCCAGAGATGTCTCTTTCCCTCAAGCCGACCCACGCCACCGTTAAGGCGTACTACGAAACTCTGCACCAGTTCGGCCAACTCTACATCGACCACGAAGGAGCCGTCCGCAGCGCTTTTCAAACGCTGCTGGCCAAATGCGGCCAGAGGGCCGAACCCAAGCTGACGTTAGTCCCCGAATACCGCATCAAGCGCACAAAATCCTCCGTCATCGTCGATGGCGCTCTCGTCGATCTCTACCACCTCCCGCACGGCTACTGGGAGGCCAAGGACGAAAAGGACGATCTGCTGAAGGAAGTCCAGCGCAAGCTCGACAAGGGCTACCCGGCGGATAACACGATCTTCCAGGCCCCGGAACGGGCCATCCTCTATCAGGGCGGAACGCGCATCTTCGACGAGAACATTTCCCACCCCGAGGCGCTGGTCTCGGTCGTCAACCAATTCTTCACCTACAAGGCCCCACAGATCGAGGAATGGTTGAAAGCGGTCGATGAGTTTTCTGACCGCGTCCCGGAACTCTCGCAGCAGGTCGAAAACCTGATCAAAGAAGAACTGCGCAGGAACCCTTCGTTCCGACAAGTCTTCGACGATTTCTACGCGCTCTGCCGCCAGGCAATCAATCCCAACCTCTCGGAAGAGGCCGTCGAGCGCATGTTGGTCCAGCACTTACTCACCGAGCGCATCTTCCGCCGGATTTTCAAGAACGACGATTTCCGCACCCGCAATGTGGTCGCTGTTGAAATTGAGAAGGTTATTGTCGAACTCACCAAGCGCTCGCTCAATCGCGACGAATTCCTCACCCTCGGCGGTATCCCGAGAGAAACGTTCGAATACCGCCTCGGCAATCGTTCGGCGCTCGAATGGGTCATCGACCAATATCAGGTCTCGACTGACAAGCGCAGCGGCATCACGAACGATCCCAACCGGGCCGATGATCCTCAGTACATTCTCCGGCTCATCGGCCAAGTCGTAACCGTCAGCCTAGAGACGGTGAAGATCGTCCGCAGTCTCCCGCCCCTCGGCCTGCCGCAATAGAGCCACCTATGGCTTCTCTCGAGCCTGCCCGATGACTTTTCCACAGCCCCACCCTGTGACATCTGACCTTGCCTTCCACAGAAGCAATGTTCCATCATGGTCAAGCCGAGAGGCAGAGGGGCAAGAAATCGATGGCAGGGCGCAAGTCTTTATTCGTCACTATTTTACGTGTAAGTCCCAGCGGCTCAATATTTTACGGGAACCAGGCCATACCCTCCATCCCGCAAACCCTTAAAAATCAATATTTTAGCCAGCGATGGAGAAAAAATAGTGGCCTGGCGATGCCTCCAAGTCCAATGTTTCCAAGATCTTGCCCGCAAAATATTGAGCCCGTTGGATTTATTTCTGATTTCCCCCTAACTCATTGATTTCAAGAGACCAGGGGGGAGGGGGTTGGGGGAGTACCAACTAGTAAACTTTCATTCAAGTCGAGCGTAGGTCCGGGTTGCTCGCACTGGTTAGTTACAAAGGTCTGAGAAGGTAAGTGGTCGAAAAGGAGTAACCGCTCGGCTGTTTATCGAGCCTTCCGCTACGCTCCGGAACCCTGGCTGCTGGCGAACTTTACTTCAACCTGCCTGCGGTCTTCGTCGGAGACTTTGAACATCGGGCGCGGCTTCAGGTTCATGAAGCTGGCCACGAAGACGTCGGGAATCTGGGCGATGCGGATGTTGTAGGTGTTGACGTCGTCGTTGAAGAACTCGCGGCGGTCGGCGATCCGCTCTTCGAGTTCGCTGATGCGGTTCTGCAGCTTGAGGAAGTTTTCGTTGGCTTTGAGTTGCGGATAATTCTCGGCCACGGCAAACAGTCCGTGCAGCGCGCTGGCCACCTGCAGATCAGCGATAGCTTTCTGGCCGATGCTGTCCGCGCTCATCGACGCGGTGCGCGCCTGCGTCACCGCGAGCAGAGTTTGCTGCTCGTGCTGCATGTATCCTTTGACGGTCTCGACCAGGTTGGGGATCTCGTCGTGCCGCTGCTTGAGCAGGACGTCAATGTTGGCCCAGGCGCGGTCGTTCTCATTGCGCAGCCGGACCAGCCCGTTGTAGAGGATGACCGTGTAAGTGAGCACTCCAGCCACAAACAGGAAGAGGCCAAGCTCGTGATCGCGCTGCTGTCCATTGCTCGTCGGCTGCCCCTCGGCGGTGACACTCCAAGGTGCCAGCAGGAAGGTCAGGGAGGCAAGTGCCAAGCGGGTTGCGCTGAGCGGTGTGGCGAACAAGCCGCCGGCTTTCGGGACAGTTCCGCCGCGCTGCGCGCTGGCGGGACGGCCGAGGCGGCCGTCCCTACACGAACCTCCCCTACTTGCGTCTTCCTACACGAGTTTGGTTAGTCTTTGCTGGGCTTCTTGGGAGTCAGGTCGCAGGACTTGCGGACTTCGTCCAGGTTCAAGCCCGCAGGTGAGAACTCGGCGATCTGGCGTCCGCTGCGCGTGGGCATCTCGATCTTAAATACTTGAGCGCCGATCAGACCGCGGGTGGTGCCTTTGTCCATGGAGAGGAAGTGGCCGCGGACCCAGTTCCAGCCTTTGCGGTTGTGGACGTCATCGACGCGAACCATCACTCCCAGCTGAGGCTGTCCCCAGAACCCGGGACGATTCGGAGGAGGAAGCCTGACGCCGGGATTGAAGTCAGCCAGCTTGAGCTTTCCGTCTTCGCAGAACAAGTCGACTCTGGGCTTGTATTCGGGATCTTCGCGGAAGTAGTTCTCGGCGAGCAGCTCGAAGCGGACTTTCTTCGCGCCGGTCATCTTGTCTTCGGACTGGAACATCGTCCATTTGCCGCCGACGCTGACGCCGTCCTTTTCATCTTGATAGGGGCTCATGGCGGCGCCGCCTTGGGCCAAGGCAGACGCGGCGCAAAGTAAGGTAATGCACGCCAACACGACCTTCGCGGCCAGGGCGGTGCGATTCAGTTTACGAGACGATGGCAATCCGTTCACAGTATCCTCCAGACAGATATCCCTACGTATATTGAACCCGTGAGGACCCCGAAAAGTTGCACAAAAGGTGCGCTTTACTTGTTGGACACTTTCAGGTCGAGGTAGACCTGAGAGCGCTCGTCGAACTGACTGACCGACTTCGTGTCGCTTTTGCGGCCTTTGTACTGGGCGTAGACCTCGTAGTCGACGGCGGTCGAAAGTGCAGGAAAACGGTAGGCGCCGTCGGCGCCGACGATATAGGTCTTCACCGCGCGGGTGCGGGTGTTGGTCACGTAGACGACGGCATCGGGAAGAGGGTTATCCTGGGGGTCGAGAACCTTGCCGAACAGGAGGCGCCCGACGGTCTTCTCCTTTTTGTCGGGTGAAGCGCCGGAAACCGCGCCCAGGGCCAGAAGCAGCGCGCAAGCTACAGTCACAGCCTTGATCACAGATCGTTGGCGATTCATGCTGGTGCTATTGTCTCACGGCTTCAGCGTAGGACACACCAGTCCTTACTTGGTTAGATGCAATCCGCTGTCTTCGCGTTCATCGTTATAAATATGAACGGTGACTTCCTGGACGAGGCGAACGGGCTGGCCGTCGGCGGTTTTCACGCCTTTGAGATCGGCGGAGAGGATGTAGTCGGCCTCGCCGGCCGGAACGCGCTGGGCAAATTCGCCCATGTGATCGGAAACGACTTGCCAGCGGGCCTTCTTGGCTTTATCGGTAGCGCGGCGGATTTTCACCGGGATGCCGTACACGGGATGATCGTCCGGACCCCAGACCGTTCCGGCAATGAGAGCGTAGGGCTTGCCTTTGGGCTTCGAGGCGGCGAGGAGAGCCTGGTGAGCAGTGAACACCGGCAAGAGAAGTACGATCAGGAGGAGACCCAGGGGAAATCTGGCAACAGGCTGGCCCTTGCGAAGTTTAGGAGAAGTCACCGTCGTCGCTTTCCTCCGCTTCTTCTTCGTCTTCTTCGACGTATCCTTCTTCCACGGCTTTCAATTCAAGCGGACTGGTAGTGACGACTTCAAAGTCGGTGCCGCACTCGGGGCAGGAGATGACTTCCCCCTCGTCGACATCTTCCTCTTCAACGTCAAGATTGGTTTCGCATTCGGGACACAGAACCATAAAGCCTCCCTCGCCTATTAGAGCCTCCTGATAATATTTAGATTCTTTCCCGCCGTTCGGTCAAGGGGGATAGGCCGGGTGTGCGAGATTTTCTGGGAATCGGGAATCGCAGCTCCGCAGTGGGATTTGTCTGGACGAGGACCATCAAGCCATGCTCCATTTCCGCAAGATAGCGCGCGTTGTGGCCGCGGGAATCTTCCTGGCGGCAATAGGATGTTCGGGGCAGTCTGCTCAGAGTGAACCCTCGGCGGCAGATCCGCGGATCGCGGCGGCACTGCAGCAGGTTTCCGCGCAACGAATTCAGGCGAACATCGAGAAGCTGGTCAGCTTCGGAACGCGGCTGACGCTGTCGGCACAGGACCCGCCGTCGATTGCCGCGGGCCGCGGAATTGGCGCAGCGCGGGAGTGGATCAAGGCGGAGTTCGAGACGTATTCGAAAGAGTGCGGTGGATGTCTCGAGGTGAAGACCGACAGCTTTACGGAGGAGCCCACGGAGCGGATTCCGAAGGCAACTGACATCACCAATGTTTATGCGGTCTTGAAGGGTGCCGACGCGGCGAATGCGAAGCGCATGGTGCTGGTGACGGGGCACTACGATTCGCGCAACAGCGACACGCTCGACGTTAACGGCGACGCGCCGGGGGCGAACGACGATGGCAGCGGAACGGCCGTCAGTCTGGAATGTGCGCGGGTGCTGAGCAAAATGAAGTTTCCGGCGACGATTGTTTTTCTGACAGTCGCGGGGGAAGAGCAGGGACTGAACGGCAGCCGTCATTTTGCAAAGATGGCGAAGGATCAAGGCTGGGATCTGGAAGCGGCTCTCAACAACGATATTGTCGGCGGCGACAAAAGCGCGGAGCAGGATCATTCGGTGGTGCGCGTTTTCTCCGAGGGAGTGCCGACGGCGGCGACGGAACAAGACCTGCGGCGCATTCGCGGGCTGGGCGGGGAGAGCGATTCGGGGTCGCGGGAGCTGGCGCGGTATGTCGCCGAGGTGGGACGGGTCTACGATGCGGGCGTGAAGCCGATGCTGGTGTTCCGGCTGGACCGGTACCTGCGCGGCGGGGATCATTTCGCGTTCAACCAGCAGGGATTCTCGGCGGTGCGGTTCACGGAATTTCGCGAGGATTTTCATCATCAGCACCAGAACGTGCGGACGGAAAACGGCATCGAATATGGCGATTCGCTGAAGTTTGTGGATTTCGATTATGTGGCGCGCGTAGCGCGGCTGAACGCGGCGACGCTGGCATCGTTGGCGTCGGCGCCGGCGCCTCCGGTGAACGTGCATCTGCTGACGAAGGATTTGGAGAACGACTCCACGCTGACGTGGGAGGCTTCTCCGGGCGGCTTGGCGACGGAGTATGAAGTTGTGTGGCGGGCGACCACCAGCCCGGAGTGGGAGCAGGCTCAGAATGTCGGCAATGCGACTCGGACCACGACGAAGTTATCGAAGGACAATGTGATTTTCGCGGTGCGGGCGGTCGATCGCAGCGGACATCGCAGCCTGCCGGTGGTGCCGGTTCCGGAGCGGTAGGCACACCGGGTGTGCTCGGCAACAAACGAGTAGAATTGGACGAGAGGTAACCCCCGTGCGGCGAACCGGCGAACCCATGACGTTGAGCCTCCCCCCGTTCACGCGGGCGGTGACGTGGCTGCTGGGAATTAATACGGCGATTTTCCTGCTTGAAGGGCTTCTTCTCCTGCTTCGCCTAGGCATAGTCAATCAGTACATCGACTACTACTGTGCCCTGACACCCGTCTTCGTGATTCATGGATGGATTTGGCAACTGGTCACCTACAGCGTGCTTCACCTGAACATCTGGCACTTGCTGGGAAATATGATTGGCCTTTGGATGTTCGGCTCCGCGATCGAAAGCGCGTGGGGCACACGCCGCTTTCTGGAGCTGTACTGGCTGGGCGTGGTCGGAGCTGCTTTGACGACGGTGGCACTCTCGTATTCGCACTTGCTGGGAGATCCGACTCGTCCCACGATTGGCGCGTCTGGGGGCGTGTTCGCGGTTCTCATGGCGTTTGGAATGTTGTTTGGGGATAACGAAATCATGCTGATTCCGTTCCCCTTCACCATGAAGGCGAAGTATTTCGTCGGTATCCTGATCGTGGTTACGCTGGCTTTTGCCATGATGGGTGGAGGCCAGGTCGCTTATGTCGCGCATCTTGGCGGATTGCTGTTCGGATATCTGTACACGCGGCGCGGGCCCAAAGCGGCGATGGTGAATGTGGGGTTTTCGGAGCGCTACTACGGCCTGCGCAATTCTTACTACCGCTGGAAGCGGCGGCGGGCGGCGAAGAAATTTGAAGTCTACATGTCGAAGCACGACCGCCAGGTCCACTTCGACGAGCACGGGAACTACATTCCGCCAGATGACGACACGCGCAAGGGGAATGGCGGCGGGAAATCTGGGTGGGTGAATTAAGAATTGAATTGTCATCCTGAGCGGCGCTTTTGGCCGCGAAGGATCTCTGCAACTTCCTCGCCGCTGGCAAACTGCATAGGTCCTTCGCGCAAAGACCGCGCTCAGGATGACAGTTCAGAGAACTTGGTGAATTCAGAAAAGATCAGCCTCGGCAGTTCCTCCTGCTTCGCTTTGCCCTTAAATCCCAGGTCGTGACCGGCGCCTTCGATGGCGAGCAACTTCGTTTTCGCGGGAATCATTTTCAGCGCTTGCGTCAGCTCGGCGATGGAGCCGAAGGGGTCTCGGGTGCCACTTACGAACAGAGCCGGGGTGCGCAGGTCGGGGAGATGCTGGGTGCGCTGCTGATCGGGCTTGCGCGGGGGATGGAGCGGATAAGACAGTAGCAACAGCGCTGTAACCAGCGTGGGATCCTCGGCGGCGAGCATGCTGGATTGGCGTCCGCCGTAGGAATGGCCGCCCATGAAGAGACGAGCGGAAAACTTGCTCATGGCCGCTAGGGCATTCTCCAATCCGGCGCGGTCGCGGGGAGCGTCGCCGGGACCGGGGGGTCCGAAGGAACGGGATTGGCGATAGGGGAGATCGCAACGCAGGACAGTAAATCCATTCGCGGAGAAGGTCTCGGCTAGAGCGATAAGCAGCGGCGCTTGCGCGTTCGAGCCGGCGCCGTGGGTCAGGACCAGGCCGTCGTTGTTGGGAGTGCCGGGCACGTGGAGGTATCCGCGGACCTTGGGATCGGCGGCGTTGTCGGCGAAGTCGCGGATGGAGGAAGCGGGCACGACGTTATTCTAAATCGTGGCCGGCGGGGTACGGCTTTCGTTTCCGTTTTCACTCCGCGCGGGATCCCTTCGACTGCGCTCAGGGCAGGCTCTTCGCTCCGCCTGAAAAGCGGCTGCGCTCAGGATGACGCCTCACGAGAAAGGAACTTCTCGGCTCCCAGGGGCTTCGCCCGGCCAGACAGCCGAGGCGGCTGTCCCTACATGAGTCTTCTCACTTCGTGGTATCTAACGGCACTTCGGTGAGAGTCTCGTAGACTTTCACGATTTGAATTTCGTTTCCCAACCGCGCCCAGCAACGCTGCATGTCGGGATCTTCGAGCGCGGCTTGACGAGCTTCTTCCGACTTCCAGTAGCGCAGGAAAACGTAGTGCGCTTCGCGGTCGCGGTAGAGCATATCGCGGCCGTATCCTTTGGCGGTCACGATGGCGGTGAGCTCGCGGAGGGTGGCGAGCGACGCCGCTTCCTGGTCGGGAACGGGCTCCCAGACGGCCACCGATAGTATCTGTTGCGGCATACGGGGCGATTATAACTTGCGGCGGTGCCGTCGAGCTTCGCTCGACTGGACAGCCCCTTCGACTCCGCTCAGGGCAGGCTTGGGAAGCTGTCCCCACATTAGTGTTTCCTCGGCTTCTTTCGGTGCGGCTCCGCTGGGTGGGTGATGCGATCGGCTTCTTCGTCGGTGACGACGTGAAGCCGCATGAGATTGGTGGAACCGGAGGCCTGGCGCGTGCCGGCGACGACGCCGAGGACGTCACCGGGCTTGAGCAGGCCGCGGCGGACAAGATCCTGCTCGGCCATTGTGACCATTTGTTCGGCGGAACGGGCCTGGCGGCAGCGCACCGGGTGCACTCCCCAGTACAGGTTCATGCGGTGCACGACCGGCTCCATGTGGGTGAAGGCGTAGATGGCGGCTTTGGGCCGGTATTTCGAAATCATGCGGGCGGTGTTGCCGGTCTCGGTGAACACGGCGATGGCGCCCATCGGTAAGTCTTCGGCAGAGTGGGCAATCGACTCGCAGATGGTTTCGGCGATGGAGAGTCCGCGGTGTTCGCCGCGGCGGCGGAACTGGAAATCGTTGCTGTTGGACTCGGCTTCGACGACGATGCGGGACATAATCGAGACCGATTCGCGGGGATACTGGCCGCTGGCGGTTTCGGCCGAGAGCATGACGGCGTCGGTGCCGTCGAATACGGCGTTGGCCACGTCGCTGGCCTCGGCGCGCGTGGGGCGCGGGTTTTCGATCATCGACTCGAGCATCTGCGTGGCGGTGATGACGGGCTTGCGCCAGGCGGAGGCGCGGCGGATGACATGCTTCTGAATGACTGGAACTTTTTCGGGCGCCATTTCCACGCCGAGGTCGCCGCGGGCGACCATGACTCCGTCGGAGGCTTCGAGAATTTCTTCCAGATGATCGATGGCCTGCGGCTTTTCGAGCTTGGCAATGACGGGGACGTCACTGTGGTGCGACGCGATGATTTGTTTGACGGTGATGACGTCGGCGGCGGTGCGCACGAAAGAAAGGGCGACGGCATCGACGCCGTGGCGGAGGCCGAATTCGAGGTCCTTGCGGTCCTTGTCGGTGAGGGCGGGAATGGAGAGGGCGATGCCGGGAAGATTGATTCCTTTGTGCTCGCCGAGCATGCCGCCGTTGATGACGTCGCAGAGGACGTCTTTGCCGCGGACACCGCGCACGCTCAGTTCGATCAGGCCGTCACTCAGCAGGATCCGGGCACCGGCCGAGAGTTCGCGAGCGAGATCGGGGAACGTGGTGGAGATGCGGGTGGCTGTGCCGGGCACGTCTTGAGGTGTAATGGTGACCACCGAACCGGTTCTGAGTAAGACGGGCTCGTGGCGCTCCAATGGTCCGGTGCGGATTTTCGGGCCTTGCAGATCTTGCAGGATGCAGATGGTGCGTCCCTCGCGCTCGGCGGCGCGGCGTAGGCGTTGGATGTTGTGGGCGTGATCTTCGTGGGTGCCGTGAGAGAAGTTGAGGCGCGCGATGTCCATACCGAGGCGAAGCAGGTCGCGCATGGTGGCTTCGGTGCTGCAGGCGGGACCGATGGTGCAGATGATCTTGGCGCGGCGAGGAGAAGGGCCAGCCTCTCCTGCGGCAGCGGGCGATTGCATTTGTGTCAATTTCTCTCCGGGCTCAAACAGGAATGTTGGTAGCGTACTACACCTGCTTCAAATCTTGAGGAGTCTGATCACCGCCTCAGGGGCTAAAGCCCGGTATTAACTCGCATGCTGACGCGGCGCTAAAGCGCCGCTCTTCCACGGTGATCGAGTCGTTCGGGCGCTGCCTACCTTGTGATCCTCTCAACCGATATTACGTCCGTCGCTTTAATGGTGTAGGCGGAGTTTTTCGGGCCCTTGTAATTTTCAGGCTTGCTCGTTTCCAGGACATCCACAATGATGTCTTCGTATTCAACATCGACGAAATAGATCTCAACGCTCAGTACTTCACCGTCAGCCAGGTGAAGAGTCACCTCGCAGTCTTGCAACCCCCAGGAGTTCAGATATTGTCACATCGATCTCCGATTCCGCTACGCTTTGGGGCCGTTTACTGCCGTCAACTCTTTTCCCAGCATGGCTCTTGGGAACAGCAGGGCATTGAATTCGGCGCCCACGAGGACGACCAGGGAGATCAGGTACATCCACGCCAGAAGCGCCATGGCGACTCCGAGGGATCCGTAGATGGTGGCGAAGTCTCCGACATGCTGCAGGTAGGCGCGAAATCCGATGGTGGTGGAGAACCAGAGCACGGTCGCGAGCATGGCGCCGGGCATCACGCTGTGCCAGGGCTGGGTGCGCGGAACGGCATGATGGTAGATCAAAGCGATGACAGCGATACTGGTCAGGGTGGCGATCAGCCAGCGGATCGCGCCCCAGAGCAGCAGAACGTAGACGCTGAAATCGGGATCGACGTAGGGGAGAAGGCGAGTCTCGAACTTGCTGCCCACTGCGACCAGAAGCGTGGAGAAGGTCATGGGGATCAGCGCGAAAACGACCAGCAGGAAAGCGATGAAGCGCTCTTGCACCAGGCCCCAGGTTTTCGGGAGTTCGTAGCAGCGGCGGAAGCCGTCCATCCACGAGATCATGACGCCGGAAGCGGTCCACAGCGTGATCATGGCAGTCGTGGTCAGCAGGCCGACGGGATGCTGCGCGGCACCCTTGAGATAGCCCAGCGCGGTCGTTCCTCCCGCGGGAAGAATGCTGCTCAAGGCGTAGGAGATTTCCCGCAAGTAGGGCCCACCCTTTCGCCAGTTCGCCAAGACAGAGCCGATGATCAGCAAAACCGGGAAGAAGGTGAAAATCATGGAGTAGGCCGAAGCCTTGGCAGTGGCGAAGGCGTCGTGGACAAAGGCCCGCCAGAACGCGAGCCGCAAGAGACGAAAGAAGCGTAGCATGCGCTGATCTAGCTTAGGCTGCTCGGGTGCCGGGCGCAAAGAAGGAAGTTCGCCGGGTTCCTCAATGTGCAATCGCTGGGGGCTGGCGTGCATTGGGTATTAGAACAAGACCGTAGCGCCGGCGTCCCGGAGGCTGTCTGGCGAGCGTTCCGCTCGCCGCGCCGAGGCGAGACGCTCTCGGGACAGCCGGCAAGATGCCGGCGCTACTGTTTCGATGACTACTCGGCCGCGGGGACTTCCGCGGGCAGGTCGTCGGTTTCGCCCTCGTGACGCATCATTTCGAGAGCGCGCTCGGCTTCTTCGTACGCAGCCGAAACTTCCGCCTGCACCTTGGCTGCGGCCTCTTCCATTTCTGGCGAGAGGCGTACGTTGCGGTAGTACTCCATGCCGGTGCCGGCAGGGATGAGGCGTCCGACAATGACGTTCTCTTTCAGGCCGCGCAGGTGATCGACCTTGCCGTTGATGCTGGCTTCGGTGAGCACGCGTGTGGTCTCCTGGAACGACGCCGCCGAGATGAACGAGTCGGTGGAGAGCGATGCCTTCGTGATGCCCAGGAGCAGCGGCCGGCCGGTAGCCGGCTTGCCGCCTTGCGCAATCACGCGCTCGTTCTCCTCGCGGAAGGCGAACTTGTCGGTCTGCTCTTCGAGCAGGAACCGCGTGTCGCCCACGTCTTCGACCTTCACCCAGCGCATCATTTGGCGGACAATCACTTCGATGTGCTTGTCGGAGATGTTGACGCCCTGCAGACGGTAGACTTCCTGGATTTCGTTCACCAGATAAGCCTGCAGTTCCTTTTCGCCGAGCACCGCCAGGATGTCGTGCGGGTTGAGCGGACCGTCCATCAAAGGTTCGCCAGCTTTAACGCGCTCGCCCTCCTGCACGTTGATGTGAACGCCACGTGGAACCGAGTATTCCTTTTCGGTGCCGTTGTCGGCGACCACGTAGATTTTGCGCTGGCCCTTCGAAACCTCACCGAATTTGACCGTGCCATCGATTTCGCTGATGACTGCGGTTTCATGCGGCTTGCGGGCTTCGAATAGTTCGACTACGCGGGGGAGACCACCGGTGATGTCTTTGGTCTTGGTGGTTTCGCGCGGGATCTTTGCCAGCACGTCTCCTGGTGTAACCAGGTCGCCGTCCTGAATCATCAGGTGGGCACGCGAAGGCATGAGGTAGCGCTTGCTCGCCTTACCCTTGATGACGATGGCGGGCTGGCGCTTCTCGTCGGGAGAATCGCCGACCACGTGACGCGACAGGCCGGTGACTTCGTCCACTTCTTCGTGGAGCGTGACCCCATCCTGCAAGTCCTTGAACTGCACGGTGCCGCCGATTTCGGTCAGGATGGCGAAGGTGTAAGGATCCCACTCGACCATGACCTGGCCCTGCGTGACCGGATCGCCATCGTTGACCAGCAGCTTAGCGCCGTACACGACCGAGTAGCGCTCGCGCTCGCGGTTCTTGTCGTCGACCACTGCGATCGAACCTTGACGGTTCATGACGACCAGGTTTCCCGATTTCGCCTTGACGGTCTGCAATCCGATGAAGCGCACGTTGCCGATGTTCTTGGCGTCGAGGCGCGACTGCTCGGAAACTCGCGATGCCGTACCACCGATGTGGAAGGTACGCATGGTGAGCTGGGTTCCAGGTTCGCCGATGGACTGCGCCGCGATGACGCCGGTAGCTTCGCCCAGTTCGACGAGACGTCCAGAAGCCAAGTTGCGGCCGTAGCACATGACGCAGACACCGCGTTTGGATTCGCAGGTCAGCACAGAGCGGATTTTCACGCGCTCGATACCGGCAGCCTGAATCGCCACCGCGAGTTCTTCGGTGATCTCGTGATTAATGTCGACAATGACGTTGCCGTCATAGTCTTTGATCTTCTCGAGCGAGACGCGGCCGATGATGCGGTCGCGGAGCGCTTCGATGATCTCGCCGGCTTCCACGATACCTTGCACGTAGATGCCGTCGACGGTGCCGCAATCGTACTCGCTGATGATGACGTCTTGCGCAACGTCGACCAGGCGGCGAGTGAGGTAGCCGGAATCCGCCGTCTTCAGCGCCGTGTCGGCCAATCCCTTGCGGGCGCCGTGCGTCGAGACGAAGTACTCCAACACCGTCAGTCCTTCGCGGAAGTTGGCCGTGATGGGCGACTCGATGATTTCGCCGGAAGGCTTGGCCATCAATCCACGCATGCCGGAGAGCTGGCGGATCTGCTGTTTCGATCCTCGAGCGCCGGAGTCGGCCATGACGTAAATCGGGTTGAGTTCGCCTTCCTTGTCGCGGCGCTGCATTTCACCGAACATTTCGTCGGCCACTTTTTCGGTAATCGCCGACCAGATTTCGATGACCTTGTTATAGCGCTCGCCGTTGGTGATGGCTCCGTCCAGGTACTGCTGTTGAACGGCAACCACCTGCTTCTCGGCGTCTTTGACCAGGACCTTCTTGCTGTCTGGAATGACCATGTCGTCGATGCCGATGGAGAGGCCTGCGCGGGTGGCGAACTTGAAGCCCAGCGTCTTAACTTCATCGAGCATCTTGACGGTGACTTCGAGTCCGAACCGGAGATAGCCGTAGTTGACCAGAGCACCAATGCCCTTTTTCTTGAGCAGGCCGTTGATGTAGGGCATGTCTTCGGGCAGTTGGTCGTTCAGAATCGCGCGGCCTACCGTCGTGTTGATGAAGGCACGCTCGACCCGTACGGGCTCGGTGTGAATGATGTCCTGATCGTCATACGCGGTGGTCAAGTCGATCAGTTCACCCGAGTAGCGGAGGCGAATCGGGCTGAGGGTTTCGACTGCACCCGCATCGAGTGCCATCAGCACTTCTTCAATGTTGGCGAAGGCGCGACCTTCACCCTTCGCACCGGGCTTGGCTTTGGTCAGATAGTAGAGGCCGAGAACCATGTCCTGCGTGGGCACGGTGATCGGCTGACCCGAAGCGGGCGAAAGAATGTTGTGCGAGGCCAGCATCAGCACGCTGGCTTCGACCTGGGCTTCCGGAGACAGGGGAATGTGAACCGCCATCTGGTCGCCGTCGAAGTCGGCGTTGAACGCCGTGCAGACGAGCGGATGAATCTTAATTGCTTTGCCTTCGACCAGCACCGGCTCGAAAGCCTGAATGCCGAGGCGGTGAAGCGTAGGAGCGCGGTTCAGCAGGACGGGATGATCCTTGATGACTTCTTCAAGGATGTCCCAAACAATCGGTTCCTGCTGCTCAACCATCTCTTTGGCTTGCTTGATGGTGGTGACGTTGCCCGTCTGCTCGAGCCGATGGTAGATGAACGGCTTGAACAACTCGAGCGCCATCTTCTTGGGCAGACCGCACTGGTGCAGCTTGAGTTCGGGGCCGACCACGATGACGGAACGTCCTGAGTAGTCGACGCGCTTGCCCAGCAGGTTCTGGCGGAAGCGTCCCTGCTTGCCTTTCAGCGTGTCGGAGAGCGACTTCAGCGGGCGATTGTTGGCGCCGCGCAGCACGCGGCCACGGCGTCCGTTGTCGAATAGGGCGTCGACGGCTTCCTGCAGCATGCGCTTTTCGTTGCGCACGATGACTTCAGGAGCGTGCAGGTCCATCAGCTTCTTCAACCGGTTGTTACGGTTGATGACGCGGCGATAGAGATCGTTCAAGTCGGACGTGGCGAAGCGGCCGCCATCAAGTGGAACCAGGGGGCGGAGCTCCGGTGGAATGACCGGGATGACGTCGAGGATCATCCAGTGCGGCTTGTTGCCGCTCTTGCGGAAGGCCTCAACGACTTTCAAGCGCTTGGCGTACTTGAGCCGCTTCTGCAGCGAGCTCTCATTCTTCATCTTCTCGCGCAGTTCGACGGAAAGCCCGTCGATGTCGACGCGCTTGAGCAGTTCTTTGATCGCCTCAGCGCCCATCATCGCCTTGAATCCGGCCGGACGGTACTGTTGATCGAGTTCGCGGAACTTGGCTTCGTCTTTGATGACCTCGCGCTCTTTCACGGGAGCGTCGCCGGGTTCGACCACGACGTAGGCTTCGAAATAAAGCACGGACTCAAGATCACGCAGCGAGATGTCGAGCAGGTGGCCGATGCGGCTGGGCAGTCCCTTGAAGAACCACACGTGCGAGCAGGGCGAAGCCAGCTCGATGTGGCCGAGGCGTTCCCGGCGAACTTTGGACAGCGTGACTTCCACGCCGCACTTGTCGCAGATCACGCCGCGGTGCTTCATGCGCTTGTACTTGCCGCAGAGGCACTCCCAGTCCGTTACCGGGCCAAAGATGCGCGCGCAGAACAACCCGTCGCGCTCCGGCTTGAAGGTGCGGTAGTTAATGGTCTCGGGTTTTGTGACTTCGCCGTGCGACCAGCTCCGGATTTTTTCCGGAGACGCCAGACTGATACGGATGGCGTCGAAGTCCGCAATCACATTTGCCATTTCGAAAGGGCTCGAACGAAACAAGGTGGTCCTCCGCTTCCTGCGGTTCTGACGTGTCCGCTGACGGAGCTCGTAAGCCAGTTCTCAGTACTCGGTACCCAGTACTCAGTTAGGACCGAGTGAACCTTTCGCCTTTTCATGCGGCATTGAGCTCGTATGCCGCAGTGGCCGTAATTCAAGAACTTTGTAGCGCCAGTCGCCGGCCGGCTGTGGCGGCCCGCCACGACAGCCGCCGGGACGGCGGCGCTACTTAATCTGCTGCAGCGCTGGCCGTGGGCTTTTTCTCGCCTGCCTTGATCAATTCCACATCGAGGCAGAGCGACTGCAACTCGCGGATCAGCACGTTGAACGATTCGGGTACGCCGGGCTCCATGGCGGCCTCGCCCTTGACGATGGCCTCGTAAATCTTGGTGCGGCCGTATACGTCGTCGGACTTCGCCGTCAGCAGCTCCTGCAGGATGAACGCCGCACCGTAAGCTTCCAGCGCCCAGACTTCCATTTCTCCGAAACGCTGTCCGCCGAACTGCGCCTTGCCGCCCAGCGGCTGCTGGGTGATGAGCGAGTACGGTCCGATGGAGCGAGCGTGTATCTTGTCGTCCACCAGGTGCGACAGCTTCAGCATGTAGATGTAGCCGACGGTGACCGGCTGTTCGAACTTCTCGCCTGTCATGCCGTCGTGAAGAGTCGTCTTGCCGGAGGTCGGCAGACCGGCGTGTTCGAGCAGCGCCTTGATCTCGCCTTCCTTCGCGCCATCGAATACTGGGGAGCCCATGAACACGCCCTTCGCCAGGGTTGGCGCCACGGATTCCAGTTCCTCTTCGCTCATGTCGGAAATGATGTCAGACAGTTGCGAGTCTTTGAACAACGCCTTCAACTCGCGACGGATCGCTTCGGTCCGCGTGTTTTCCTTGAGCAGTTGCGTGATCTTCTCGCCGAGCACGAAGCCAGCCCATCCGAGGTGGGTTTCGAGAATCTGTCCCACGTTCATACGGGAAGGCACTCCGAGCGGGTTGAGCACGATTTCCACGGGAGTTCCGTCTTCGAGGTACGGCATGTCCTCTTCCGGCAGAATGCGGGCAATGACGCCCTTGTTGCCGTGACGGCCGGCCATCTTGTCACCGACACTCAGCTTGCGCTTCATCGCGATGTAGACCTTGACCAGCTTGATGACGCCCGGCGGCAGTTCGTCGCCCTTGGTGAGTTTCTCTTTCTTCTCGTTGACGATCTTTTTGAGCACGTCGATCTGACGAGAAGTCATTTCTTCGATCTCGTCGATCTGCTCGTTCACTCGCGGATCTTTATCGGCATACTTAATGCGCTTCAGGTTGCGGGTAGAGATGCGCTCGATTTCGTCACGCGTGAGCAGGTTTCCCTTGGTCAGAAGGCGCTTGTTGGTGCGCTCGTCGTGCAAGTCGGCCTGCACTTCCTTGCCGCCCAGGATGTTCTCCAGGCGCTTGAGGCGCTCGTCGGTCAGAATCCGGATTTCGTCCGAAAGGTTCTTTTCCAACTTCGCGATCTGCGTAGCTTCGATGGCCTTCGCGCGCTCGTCCTTTTCCTGGCCCTTGCGGGAGAAGATCTTCACGTCGACGATGACGCCCTCGATGCCCGGCGGGCAGTAGAGGGAGGCATCGCGCACGTCGCCGGCTTTTTCGCCGAAGATCGCGCGCAGCAGTTTCTCTTCCGGCGTGAGCTGGGTTTCACCCTTCGGCGTAACTTTGCCGACGAGAATGTCGCCCTGCTTGATGCTGGCGCCGATACGAATGACGCCCGCTTCGTCCAGATTGCGCAGCATGGACTCGCTGACGTTTGGAATGTCGCGTGTGACTTCTTCAGGACCGAGCTTGGTGTCGCGGGCTTCGATCTCGTACTCCTCGATGTGAAGCGAGGTGTAGTAATCCTCTTTCACCATCTTCTCGGAGACGAGGATTGCGTCTTCGAAGTTGTAACCGCGCCATGGCATGAAGGCGACCAGGACGTTTCGTCCCAGAGCCAACTCGCCGTGATCGGTGCAAGGACCGTCAGCGATAATCTCGCCCTTCAGAACGCGCTGACCTTTCTTGACCACCGGCTTCTGGTTGATGCAAGTGTTCTGGTTGGAACGCTTGAACTTCGTGAGCTGGTAGATATCGCTTCCCACTTCACGCGACAGCTGCGTAGGATGGTGCTCGCCCTCGACTCGAACAATGATGCGCTCGGAGTCGACCGAGTCGATGATGCCGTTACGACGGGCGAGAACGACTGCACCCGAGTCGCGAGCGGTAACGCCTTCCATTCCAGTACCCACGATCGGCGCTTGCGCGCGGAGCAGAGGCACGGACTGGCGTTGCATGTTGGCGCCCATCAGCGCGCGGTTGGCGTCGTCGTGCTCGAGGAACGGAACCAGCGAGGCGGCGACGGAAACGAGTTGCTTCGGACTAACGTCGACGTAGTCGACTTCGTCGCGGCTGACCAGCACAAAATTGCCGGCCTTACGGGCGTTGACCAGTTCGGCAACGATCTTGCCCTTGTCGTCGAGTTCCACGTTGGCCTGCGCGATGGTGTGACGGTCTTCCTCCCAGGCCGAAAGGTAGAAGGAGAACGGCTCAATCGTCGCCGGCTTCTTCCGCTTCTCTCTCAAGTCGTTGTTGATCTTCTCGATCTCATGCTTTTCCATGTGGTCGCCGACTTTGTGATCGCTGTCGCCAACGTTGACGACGGTGACGTAGTCGATGACGCGTCCGCCCTTGATCTTGCGATAGGGCGACTCGATGAAGCCGTAGTCGTTGATGCGGGCGTAGCAGCTCAGAGACGAGATCAGGCCGATGTTCGGACCTTCCGGCGTCTCAATCGGGCAGATACGTCCGTAGTGCGTAGGGTGAACGTCGCGGACTTCGAATCCGGCGCGCTCACGAGACAGACCACCCGGCCCAAGGGCCGAGAGACGCCGCTTGTGCGTGATCTCGGAGAGCGGGTTGGTCTGATCCATGAACTGCGAGAGCTGCGACGATCCGAAGAATTCGCGGATCGCGGCCATCACCGGCTTGGCGTTAACCAAGTCGTGCGGCATGGCCGTCGACATTTCCTGGTACACGGACATTTTTTCTTTGATCGCGCGTTCCATGCGGACCAAGCCGATGCGGAACTGGTTTTCCATCAACTCGCCGACCGCGCGAACGCGGCGGTTGCCGAGGTGATCGATGTCGTCGACCGCGCCAATGCTCTTGCGCAGCTTCAGCAGGTACGCGATGGTCGCGTAGAAGTCGTCGGGATCGAGCGTGCGCTTGTCGAGACTGGTGGCTTCCTGGTTCTCGAACAGCTTGATGTTGAACTTCAAGCGGCCCACCCGCGAGAAGTCATACTTGCGCGGGTCGAAGAACATGCCGTGAAACAGCGCCGTGGCCGTATCGAGCGTCGGCGGATCGCCGGGACGCAGTTTGCGGTAGATTTCGATCAGCGCTTCCTGCGGCGTCTTCACCGCGTCGCGCTTGAGGGTCTGGCTGATGACCGTGCCCACGTCGTCGCGCTCGGGGAAGAATAGCGACATTTCCACGACGCCGGAATCGAGAATCTTCGAAACCTTGTCTGAGGTCAGCTCAGAATTGGCTTCGAGCATGACTTCGCCGGTAGTGGTGTCGACGATGTCGCCGGCGGTCCATGCGCCTTCGAGGTCGGTGATGTCAACTTCGATTTCGGTGATCTTCGCCTTCTGAATATCCTTCAGAACCTGGGCGTTGATCTTGCGACCCGAGTGCGCGACTTCGTCGCCCGACTTGTTCTTGATGCTGTGGGCGAGCTTCATGCCGAGAAGATTGGTTGGCTTCTCGCTGGTCGGGTCGAGGGTCCAGAAAAGCTTCTTGTCCCGGACGGCGAGACGGTCGACCGTGTAGAACGATTTCAGAATGTCTTCGCCAGTGCGCAGGCCGAGGGCGCGCAGGAAGATCGTGCCCAGGAACTTGCGCTTGCGGTCGATGCGGACATAGAGCACGTTCTTCTGGTCGTATTCGAATTCCACCCACGATCCGCGGTAGGGAATAATCTTGCCGAGGAAGTAGGTGCGGTTGTTGGCCGTCTCGAAGAACACGCCGGGCGAACGGTGCAACTGACTGACAATGACGCGCTCGGTCCCGTTGATGATGAACGTGCCGTTCTGCGTCATCAGCGGAACGTCGCCGAAGAAGACTTCCTGCTCTTTAATATCGCGGATGGAGCGGTTGCCGGTCTCGGCGTCCTTGTCGAAAATCGTCAGACGCATCGTGACCTTGAGCGGAGCGGAGTACGTCATGCCGCGCTCTTCGCACTCAGCCACGTCGTACTTCAGCTGCAGTCCTACGGGGTCGCCGCACTTGTTGCAGAAGTCGGGCGTGTTGGCGTTGTAGGTGCCGCACTTGCCGCACAGAACTTCGCCGGGATGAAACGGATCGGTGATGACGGTGGATCCGCAATTCTTACAAGTGGTCCGGAGGTGGTGCAGGCCCTTGAGGTGGCCGCACTTGCACTCCCAGTTACCAATGGCGTAATCCACAAACTCAAGTTGTGATACGTTGCGGAAGTCGGTGATCGGAAAGACAGACTGAAACACAGCCTGCAAGCCGCCGTCTTCGCGCTCGCTGGGTAGTTTGTCCATCTGCAGGAAGCGGTCGTAAGAACGCTTCTGAACCTCGATCAGGTTCGGGATCTGGATGGTGGCCGGAATTTTGGAAAAATCGAATCGTTTACGGAAGGCATTTTTCATCTTCAGAAACTCCCAATCTCACGCGCGGCCGAGGGCCACGCTTATACCGCGGAATGTGGGGCGCTTATCGCGCCGCGGGACGTACGGTGTGGTACCGGAACAACCAGGAACCTAAAAGACAGCGGGGCGCCCGCAGGGACAGTCGTTCCCGCAGACGCCAACCAAGGCGTTTCGCCATTCTAGATTTGAAATCTTTCGCGCCAGTTCGTCGGCCTGTTTCCGCCCCGCCTGCCCGCGGAGCAGCCTGCCCAAAACTACCCGCGCGAGACTAAGCCCGCGCTCGAGTGAACCCTGGGAGGCGACGTTATATAGATGCTAACATCGCCGCCCACGGTTCACAAGTAGGAACGTGCAACATAATCGATTTTGCACCGATCTTAGTGCTTATGTGGGGACGGCCGCCTCGGCTGTCCGGTTCAGAGGCGACGCAAACCGCGCCGAGCTGCGCTCGACGGACGGCCGAAGTGGCCGTCCCCACACGACCGAGCTTATTTCACTTCAACAACAGCGCCTGCCTCGGTGAACTTCTTCTTGATGGTCTCGGCTTCGTCCTTGGAAACTCCCTCTTTCACGTTCTTGGGAGCTCCGTCGACCAGTTCCTTGGCTTCTTTCAGGCCCAGGCTGGTGACTTCGCGGACGGCCTTGATCACGTTGATCTTGTTCGCGCCGACTTCCTTGAGCACGACGGTGAACTCGGTCTTCTCTTCAGCCGGTGCCGCTGCTGCTGCACCGCCTCCACCAGCCACCATGACCGGGGCCGCTGCAGCCGCCGATACGCCGAGACGCTCTTCAAGCTTCTTTACGAGCTGCGCCGCGTCGAGCAGCGACAACCCTACGATTGAATCTTCCAACTGTTGCAGATCCGCCATATTAGTTCTCCACTTGTTTCAGTTTTGTTGATTTCGTTATCCGCGGGCCGGGGTTCCAGTGCGTCCAGGTCCAGTTTCCTCGCGCCAGACAACGCTTGGAACGAACCGCGCAACCCCCGACTTGCCGGTAACCAAATCTCTTCGGATGGCTTGCGCCATCCAGAACTTGTTGTGCCGCGGGCACTCTTGCCCGCGAAATCCAGCCACATCGACAGCCGGCTAAAACCTTCGCTCGCTGCGCTTGCTGGACGGCCGAAGGCGGCCGTCCCCACATGAGCCGTTAGGCTTCTTTGAACTTCTTCTGCTGCACGCCCTGATCGACGACCACCGCCAGATTGCGGCCCACCGCGTTCATGGCGGTGACCAAACGCTGCGCCGGGGCATTGATCAGGAACAGGAGCTTGGAATACAGCTCTTCCTTCGACGGCATGCTGGCCAGGGCTTCGATCTCTTTGATGTTGATGACCTTGCCTTCGACCACGCCGATCTTGAAGGTGAATTCCGGCGTGTCTTTGGCGTACTTGGTCAGGGCCTTGGCCATCGCGACGGGATCGCCGGTGGTGTAGGCGATTGAAGTGACACCGGCCAGACCCGTCAGGGCGGCTTCGACTTTGGTGCCCTTGGCGGCCTTCTCGGCCAAGGTGTTCTTGACGACCTGATACTTCGCGCCCGCCGCGCGCAGTACCTTGCGCAGCTCGTAGTCCTGGGGAACGGTCATCTTGGTGTAGGTCGCGACGACCACGTTTGAAACGTTTTTCAGGTCTTTGCTCAGCTTTTCGACCTGCTCTGTCTTTTTCGCTTTAGTAACTGGCATGATTCAATCCTTCGTAAATGATCTCGTGTAGGGACGGACGCATTCGTCCGTCCAGGCGCTCCAGCGCCGGGTTAAGCCTTCGCAGCCGTCTCGATCGGGGTCACATCCAGAGAAATCCCGGGACCCATCGTCGAACTCAGGAAGCATCCCTTGATGTACTTGCCCTTGGCCACCGAAGGCTTGGCCTTGATAACGCTGGTGATCAGCACAGTCGCGTTCTCGATTAACTTGTCGGGCGAGAACGAAATCTTGCCGACTGGGCAGTGGATGAGAGCCGTCTTGTCGGTGCGGAATTCCACCTTGCCGGCTTTGACTTCCTGTACGGCTTTGCCCACGTCGAAGGTGACCGTACCCGTCTTCGGGTTCGGCATCAGTCCCTTGGGACCGAGAATCTTGCCGAGTCGTCCCACGGATTTCATCACGTCGGGGGTGGCGATCAGGGCGTCGAAGTCGGTCCAGTTCTCTTTCGTGATCTTCTCGACCATCTCTTCGCCGCCGGCGAAATCAGCGCCTGCTGCTTCCGCTTCCTTAATCTTGTCGCCGGTCGCGATGACCAGGACTTTCTTCGACTTGCCCAAACCGTGCGGCAGGACGACCGTGCCGCGCACCATCTGGTCGGCGTGCTTGGGATCGACTCCCAGGCGCATCGTGACCTCGACGGTCTCGTCGAATTTTGCATACTTCACTTTCTGCAGGAGAGGAACGGCGTCCTGCAGAACATAGGCGCGCTTCTCGACTGCTGAGTGCGCCTTGGCGATGTTCTTTCCTTCTTTTTTCATTGCTCTTCCTTGTCTCCCACCGCTCGTCGTTGAATCGAAGAGCCGTGGTGCTTTTGACTTATGTGGCGCGGGCGCCTTCGCCCGCGAAACCTTGCCACGCTCGGTTCAGCTTTCTAAACCTACGCTCGCTTCGCTTGCTGGACGGACGAATGCGTCCGTCCCTACACAACCTATCCGACTACTTCAATGCCCATCGAGCGCGCGGTGCCGCGGATGCTTTTGATTGCCGTCTCGACGGAGGCGGCGTTCAGGTCGGGCATCTTCTGCTTGGCGATGTCTTCGACCTGCTTGGCGGTGACTTTGCCGACTTTATCTTTGTTCGGCACGCCGGATCCCTTGGCGATGCCAGCGGCGCGCTTCAACAGAATCGAGGCCGGAGGCGTCTTGGTGATGAAGGTGAACGAGCGGTCGCTGTAAACGGACACCACGACCGGGATAATCAGTCCCTCCATCTCTTTCTGGTTGGTTCTGGCGTTGAACTGCTTGCAGAACTCCATGATGTTGATCTGCGCCTGGCCGAGCGCCGGGCCCACGGGGGGCGCCGGAGTCGCCTTGCCGGCGGCGATCTGCAGCTTCACATAACCTGTAACTTTCTTTGCCATCGTCTCTCTTCCGTCGGCAGTGTTGAGTCTAGGATTTTCGGCTCATCAATCTGCTGACTTATCGTCTCTCGAAACTGCCCTCAGGGGCTAAAGCTCGGTCTCGTTCGGGCTCTAACGGCACGGCTGAAGCCGTGCCCTTCCACGAACCCCGCATGGCTTACGCCATGCGCTTCTTGCAAACTACGCGACCTTCTCTACCTGGTTGAACTCGAGTTCTACCGGGGTGGAGCGGCCGAAAATTGTGACCATCACTTTCAACGTTTCGCGGTCTTCGTTCACTTCGTCGACGATGCCAGTGAAGCTGGCGAACGGGCCTTCGGTGATGCGGACCGATTCCTGCTTCTCGAACTTGACCTTGAGCTTCGGCTTCTCGCGGCTGTCGGCGACTTTGTAGACGATGTGCTGAACTTCTTCTTCCGAGAGCGGCGTCGGCTGCTGACCGGTGCCGACGAACCCCGTAACGCGCGGCGTGGACTTCACCACGTGCCAGACGTGATCGTCCATGTCCATTTCAACCAGCACGTAGCCGGGATAGAACATGCGCTCGGAGGTGTACTTCTTGCCGCCGCGCACTTCGGTGACCGACTCGGTCGGGATTAGCACCTTGCCGATCTTTTCCTGCAGTCCGAAGGCCGCGACCCGCGACTCCAGAGACTCCTTCACCTTGCGCTCAAATCCAGAGTACGAGTGGATGATGTACCACTTCATATTCGGGTTCTTGGGCGCCTCGGCCGTGGCAGTGGTTCCGTCCGCTGCGGGGGGCTGCGCTTCGCCCGTTGCGCTTGCTGCTGCTTCGTTTTTTTCTTCGTCCTGCATATGGGTGGTTCTTCTCGGCCAGCCGTCTTTCTAAGCAGCGCTGGGCTGCAATCTCGTTAGTGCACCTTGAAAGCGTTGAACAGATACGTGACGCCGTGCTGAATGACGAAATCGATCACGGCAAAGTACAACGCGAAAATGAAGACCGTGATCACGACCACCGTGGTCGTGGCGCGGACTTCCTTCCACGAGGGCGCGGTCACTTTGCGCATTTCTGTGCGCACATCGTTGTAAAAGGTCTTGGTCCGCTCGGGCCAGGACTTCACCGTCGCGACAAGTGCGTTTTGTTCCGTCATGGTCGCCATCTTCTACTTCTTTCTTTCTGCTCTATCTGCTGCGCCTGTGCGTAAACTCTGGCAGGGGCGGAGGGATTCGAACCCCCAAGTTCGGTTTTGGAGACCGACAGTTTAACCGTTGAGCTTACGCCCCTACATCAGTACTCAGTTGCCAGTACTCGGTACTCAGTTAGAACCGAGACCGATACTGGTTATTTCACTTCTTTGTGCGGCGTGTGCTTGCGGCAACGGTTGCAGAACTTCTTGAATTCCAACCGTTCGGTCGTCGTCTTCCGATTTTTGGTCGTCGAGTAGTTCCGCTCTTTGCAGTCACCGCACTGTAACGTCACGATTTCTCGGGGCATAAAACAGCTCCTAGCTCTCTATACGTCTTTGTCATCCTGAGCGAGACGATTTTTGTCTCGCGAAGGATCTATGCATTGCCGTCGCGGCCTGGAGGATTTTCTGCCGTCCCTCCGGGACTCGATCGTTCTACTTGCCACCTACCCAGGACTTACGTCCTGGGCTAACATATTCCGCCCCTTCGGGGCTGTAGCGGGGCACTTCCTCACAGAGGCCACAATTACAGGACGTCGCTTTTGGGCTTGGAGTGAATCTCCTCCTCAACCCAATCGTACCTTGCGCCAAGAAACTCCAGCACGGCGCAAATCAACCACCAAATCGCCTCCAACAGCCATCCCATAAAGCACCCGCTGATGGACCAACTGTTGACAGCTGCTACTGCACAATTTCCGCAATCGTGCCCGCGCCCACCGTGTGGCCGCCTTCACGAATCGCGAACCGCAGGCCCTTCTCCATGGCCACCGGCGTGATCAACTCAATTACCAGGCTCACGTTGTCTCCCGGCATCACCATCTCCGTGCCCGCCGGCAACTCCGCCACGCCCGTCACGTCCGTCGTTCGCAGATAAAACTGCGGACGATATCCCTTGAAGAACGGCGTATGCCGCCCGCCTTCTTCTTTGGTCAGGATGTAGACCTCAGCCTTGAACTTGGTGTGCGGCGTGATCGATCCACCCTTCGCCAGCACCATGCCGCGCTCCACATCTTCTTTCGCAATGCCGCGCAGCAGTAGACCGGCGTTGTCGCCCGCCATACCTTCGTCCAACTGCTTCTTGAACATTTCGACGCCCGTGACCACCGTCTTGCGCGTCTCGCGGAAGCCGACGATTTCTACTTCCTCGCCCACTTTCACCTTGCCGCGCTCGATACGGCCCGTCACAACGGTGCCGCGCCCCTGAATCGAGAAAATGTCTTCGATCGGCATCAGGAACGGCTTGTCCAGTTCACGCGCCGGTTGCGGCACGCTCTCATCCACCGCTTTCATCAGCGCGTCAATCTGCGCTTCCCACTTCGCTTCCCCGTTCAGCGCGCCCAGTGCCGACAAGCGAATCACCGGAACGTCATCGCCCGGGAACTTGTAGCTCTTCAACAACTCGCGCACTTCCAACTCAACGAGGTCCAGCAGTTCGGGATCGTCCACAGCATCGCACTTGTTCAGCGCGACGACGATGTACGGCACACCGACCTGACGGGCGAGCAGCACGTGCTCGCGCGTTTGCGGCATCGGACCGTCGGTCGCCGCCACCACCAGAATCGCTCCATCCATCTGCGCCGCGCCCGTGATCATGTTCTTGATGTAGTCGGCGTGGCCGGGGCAGTCCACGTGCGCGTAGTGCCGGTTCGCCGTCTCATACTCCACGTGCGCTGTGGCGATCGTGATGCCGCGCGCCTTCTCTTCCGGCGCGTTGTCAATCGAGTCGAACGAGCGGAACACAATCTTCGGGTTGTGCTTCTGCAACACCTTGGTGATCGCCGCCGTCAACGTCGTCTTGCCATGGTCAATGTGACCAATCGTCCCTACGTTGCAGTGCGGCTTATTCCGATCAAATTTTTCTTTCGCCATAACTCAGCTCTTAGCTCCTAGCTCTTAAGCTTCTAGCTACACCGTTGTCGTCCAGTATCAGTAGTACTGATACAGCTTCTTAAACTTGTGCCGCAGCGCGACGTCGACGCCCTCGAGTTTCGACAGGTAAAACTCGCGCATCTGCGCCTGATCCGACACAGGCAGCGACTGATACAACTGCCGCGCGTCGAGTCCTGAATCGCCGGCAACACCTTCCAGCAGACGCTGCGCCAGCACTGCGTCAAAATCCCGAACGCGAATTCCTTTGCGGTCGAGCTGCTTCAGGAATTTACCAGCCTTCTCAGGCAAGAACGCCTGCTCTACTGCTTTTTGCAGCCTGGCGTACTCTTCCGCCTTCTCAATCTTGATGGCAGCCTTCTGGAAGATCACTGTCATCGGCGAACACTCTCAATTCCTAAAACAATTTTCTGGAGCGGGAGACGGGAATCGAACCCGCGACCAACAGCTTGGAAGGCTGTGACTC